>Ga0255363_100018_pt1 | contig 107702 bp, 110 predicted proteins | sample GFST100metaG_FD_186007 | JGI IMG/M metagenome (GOLD analysis project Ga0255363, IMG submission 186007) | Peat soil microbial communities from Stordalen Mire, Sweden - G.F.S.T100 | ecosystem: Environmental > Terrestrial > Soil > Wetlands > Peat | place: Sweden: Norrbotten County, Stordalen Mire... | reverse complement strand
CCCGAACGATTCGTCAACCAGCCGCCGGTCCCGCCGGCGCTACCAACCGCGGCCTGGATCAACAAGCCCCAGGAGGTTGCTCCCTAAAACCACAACCCAAACGTCTCAAACACCTTGACAGATTCCGTACCTCCGGCGTCGGTCTGCTCGTGCTACCGGAAGATTTACAAAGCTGGCACAGATTACGCAGTTTTGGTTCCAGTGGTTGCCGCTGGCAGCGGTATAAACGGTGGGGAGCGGAAGTGGCGCAGATGTTCTGTGGTCCTGCGAGCTTTACCGATGGCGATAATCGCAAGTGTTACAGATCCTGATGGACGCAGAGTTGATCTCACCGACGAGCGCTGGGCGCACATTCTGTATCGCCATGTAGAGTTGTGTGATCTGCAGGACGAGATCTTCGCGGCAGTGCAGTTTCCCCACAGCCGCTATCCCGGTCGACTGCCAGGCGAGGAGTGGTTCTATGCTGCCGGTGCCGGTGCCGGTGCCGGTGCCGGTGCCGGCCCGAGCCGGTGGTTGCGCGTCGTCGTAATCTCTGAGGAAGAACGTGGCCGGATAGCCACTGCGTTCCCACGGAGAGCCAAGCCATGAGTGCGACCAGTATCAAGATCGGCCCCTACGCGTTCGACAACATCGATTACGACGCTGAGGTCGATGTGCTCTATCTGCATAGGGGTGATCCCAGCACCGCGGTGGATTTCGATGACACTCCGGAGGGGCATGGCTTGCGGTTTGGCGCCGACGGTGGCGTGGTCGGGATCACGCTGCTGCATCCTCGCTGGCTGCTTGAGCATGACGGCCATGTCACGATCACGTTGCCGGTCCCGCAGTCGATTGACGTGGACGCCGGCGCTTTGGACTCTGTGCTGCTCGCCGCCTGACCCTCCGTCTCAACGCGACCCTCACGCCGGCGGCGACTCCCGCGGTCTCTGCCGTGCGGCGCGTAGTCAGTCCTTGATCGTGGGCGTGCCGTGCCCGTGATCACTGGCGGCCCCTACAGGCTGATTTGAAGTCTGCTGCCCGGCTATCCTGGCCGCCTCGCCAGGCTTTTGGCCAGCCGACTTGGTCAGTGAGCTGGGTGGGGCCGAGGTCGATCAGTTAGCGGACCTAAGCAACCCGCACATGGCCGCCGTCGGCCATGTGCTTCTGTGCGTCAGACGTCCACCAAGAGGGGTCAATCCAGCGCAGGACCTCCACTGGGGCGAACACGATGCGCGCCGCCGGCCCGAGCGGCGGATCGAGGATCTCGACCATCGCTCTGCCGCTGGGCATGAACTCGAGCACGCCGCCACGCGCGCCTGTCGGCGCATCATCGACGGGCTCAGTGAGCTGAACGTGGTCGAACGCCTTGATGGGGTGCTTGACAGCCATGCCCCAATGCTAGCTGCGGATGTACGCGCTCACAAGCCGGGGCTTGGCGTCCGCATCGGCGTAATGCCAGCTCGCTCTCACCATTGCGGCCCGTCCATTCAGCGTAACGAGCACATCGACGCCGCAAGTGATCCCGTCAGGGTTGCTGCGCACCTCGATGATACGTGCGCGTCTGATGGCGATCTCGATCGCGCCCCAGACCTCGTCGACATCCTTACGCGTCACGTGGAAGACGCGCTGCCACTCCAAGCCGTGACCGCGCGGAGCGAGCACCCAATCATCGAACTTGGCTGGCTGATACCAGACGTCGGCTGCGCGCGGCAAGGGATCGCCGACTCGGGGTGGCCAGGGCACCTGAAGAACTCTAACTTTTTGGGCGGACGGGCCCGCCACAAGCAGGCTGTTGCTCAAGCGTTGCTCGCGAGCGCTCGCAAGGAGCTTTGAAGCACGGGGCCGGGACGATCGGCTTGAGAACAACAGGTGAGATACGGGCAGGTCATTGATGCCGAACAGCGGCTGCTGCTGCAAGTTGTGCACGCCCCAGGCCATCATGGTGGAGTCCGCGGCGGTGGCCGACGTCGTTGAAGCTCAACGCCTCGGTCTGGAAAGAGCAGCTCGGTGCGTAGTTAGTCCTTGATCGTGGGCACGCCGTGCCGGTGGTCGTTACAAGCTCCCCGTCCCAGCTCGCCCCGCACCGGGCTTGGCCACCTGGTGGGCGGCGTTGTAGCGGCGTCCACTTTGCCTGTCTCACCCGACGGCCAGCGGCCAGCGGACCCGGACGACCCTCATCTGGTCGAGGTCTGTCACGGCGTCGTCCTGGTGTGTGCGGAGCGTCCACCAAGAGGGGTCAATCCAGCGCAGGACCTCCACTGGGGCGAACACGATGCGCGCCGCCGGCCCGAGCGGCGGATCGAGGATCTCGACCATCGCTCTGCCGCTGGGCATGAACTCGAGCACGCCGCCACGCGCGCCTGTCGGCGCATCATCGACGGGCTCAGTGAGCTGAACGTGGTCGAACGCCTTGATGGGGTGCTACCTGAAAGATTTACAAAGCTGTCACAGATTACACAGTTTTCGCACCCATGGTTGCTGCGAATGGCGGTATAAATGATGGGAAAGCGAAAGCAAGGCGGTACCGGTTTTCTGCGGTCCTGTGAGCTAACCGATGGCGGTTATCGCGACTGTTACAGATCCTGATGGACGTAGAGTTGATCTCACCGACGAGCGCTGGGCGTACATCATCAGGCCGGATCGGCACCCTGAGCTCGAACCTCTGCAAGCTCAGATCCTTGCAGCGGTCGAGCGCCCCGACGACCGTCTACGAGGCCGTGAGGCGAATGAAGAGTGGTTCTACGTCTCCGGTGTCGGTCCTCGTCTGTGGCTCCGGGTGGTTGTAGCCTTTGAGGCGGAGCGCGGGTGGATCGTCACCGCCTTCGCTAGGAGACAGAAGCCATGAGTGTCACCATTGGGCCCTATACCTTTCCAGTCGCCAGTTATGACGCTGAGGTCGACGTGCTGTACCTGAAGAAGACCGTGCCTGATGGCGCGGTGGATTTCGATGACACTCCGGAGGGGCATGGCTTGCGGTTTGGCGCCGACGGCAGCCTGGTCGGGATCACGCTGCTGCATCCTCGCTGGTTGCTCGAGCATGACGGCCGCGTCACGATCACGTTGCCGGTCCCGCAGCCGATCGACGTGGACGCCAGCGCTTTGGACTCTGTGCTGCTCGCCGCCTGAGCGGCTGACGCGGCTTCGCTTGCGCCAGCTGGGCTCGTTGCCATCTATTGCGAGGGGAATTGCTTGGCCTCATCGTATTGCGCTTCCAGGTCGTCGTCAGTGGCCTCGCGGCGACAGTCGGGTCGGCTAAAGTCGCATCTGCCTATCTGCTAAAAGCTCATTAGAGAGTCGGCTAAACTAGCATTATGGGTCCTGCCGAAGCAGCATCGGGAGGTGAGGGCGATATGGCAGGCATGGGTTACATCCCCAGGCTCGTTGATCGTACGCTGGATGCCCTGACGCAAGAGCTGCCAGCGATCATGCTGGTCGGGCCTCGCGGTTGCGGGAAGACTACGACGGCTCTGCGACGGTCCACCTCGGCTCTGCGTCTGGACCGGCCGGAGCAGGCCGAGGCCTTCCGGGCGGCGCCTGATGCTGTGCTTGCCGCGCAGGCTCCTCCCGTGCTGATCGATGAATGGCAGGTCGTTCCCGATTCCCTCGCAGCCGTCAAGCGGGCTGTGGACAGCGGTTCCGGTGGTGGCAGGTTCATTCTCACGGGGAGCGTCCGCTCGCGGCTGCTGCCAGCGGGGTGGCCGGCTACGGGACGGATCGTCCCCGTGGCCATGTACGGATTCACCCAGGGCGAGCTGGAGCGGGCCTTGGCAAGCGGCTCGGCGCTCACGAGCCTGTTTGGCGAAGCCGATCCCGAGGTCGGAGCGCTTCCCGACGCTCCTGATCTGGTTGGCTACGTGGAGATGGCCGTGCATGGCGGATTCCCGGACGCTGTGGCCCTGAGCGACTCGACGCGCTCGCTCTGGTACGAAGGCTACGTTGAGAATCTGGTCCACCACGATGTGAGCGAGCTGGACGCTGTGAGGTCGCCTCAAGCAATGGCTGAGCTCGTGCGAGCGGTGGCCCTGAACACGGCCGGCCTGCCGTCGATCAGCGCCCTGGCGGAGTTCGCCCATCTCGATCAGCGCACGGTGAAGTCCTACCTTGACCTACTGGAGAGCTTGCGCATCATCGAACGCCTTCCGGCCTGGGGAATGAACCGGCTAGGCCGCCTGATCAAGTCGCCTAAGTATTACGTGGTCGATGCCGGCATGGCCGCTCACTTGGCGGGAGACAACCGGGCCGGCCTGCTGGCAAACGGCAGACGGCTAGGACGAATCATCGATACCTTCGTGGTGGCGCAGCTACGGCCGTTGCTGAAGCTCGGCACGCCTACGATCAGTGCGCTACATCTACGCGATAAGAACGGCGAGCGTGAGGTCGACCTCGTGCTGGAATCAGCTTCTGGGCAGATCGTCGGCATCGAAATCAAGGCCGCTAACAGCGTAAGTGCCGGCGACGCAAGGCACTTGGCCTGGCTGCGCGACGAGCTGGAATCCTCCTTCGTTCGGGGAGTCGTCCTGCACACCGGACCGATGACGTTCCCCCTCGGCCCCAAGCTCTGGGCGGTGCCGATCGCAAAGCTGTGGCGCGGCTGGCAGTGATGCTAGAAGCAGCTGGCAGCAATCGGCCGATGCGCTCTTCGGACGAGGGCGCCGACATCGGACTCAGGCCCGAGCAGGATCTCGACCGCCAGCGCAGCATCTAGAGAATGTGGAAGGTCTGCGCCAAGGGCACACGGGACCGGCTTCGGCGACCTGGTAGTCGTCGGGGTTAACCAGCCCGACGTCCATAACCCGATAGTCATTGGGTGCACCCAGCTTGCACGGACCAATCACTGCCAGGCCCAAGCCTTCGCATCCGCACGCGGCGGCTTGCTGATACTACCTGAAAGACTTACAAAGCTGAGTTACAGATCCTGATGGACGTAGGGTTGATCTCGGCCACGTCACGGTCACCCTGCCAGTGCCGCAGCCGATCGACGTGGATGCCAGCTCCTTGGACTCTGTGCTGCTTGCCGCCTGAGCGGCCGGCGAGGGTCGACTGCTGCGCTATCACCGAGCGCCAGCGAAGTCGTTAGCGGAAGCGCAGTGGTCTCTCGCGGGCGACGATCGTGGCCGACGACGACAGAGGCGCCAAAGCGGCTCAATCTTCGCCTCTGGCAACCCACTCGAACTTCTGCTGCAGATGATGTCCCCAGGCGTAGTCCTTGGTCTCCCGCTGCGCCCGCCCGAGAACGATGCTCGGGGCGATGCCTAGTTCGTCTGCCAGTGTGGTGACAGCGCCGACGTCGCGAGTCGTAGGCAGCCGGTGCACGAACTCGCGGGGGATGAGCACATCTGCTGCGTAGGTGTTTGCCTCCTCCTCGGCGGTGTTGTCTGCTCCGTTGAGGTAGAGCTCTTTGTCGCCATGCAGCAGGATGTGACCGAGCTCGTGAAACAGGGTGAACCAGAGCTGGTCGTCGCTTTTCCACAGTACGGATAGCTGCACGACGGGGGTTCCGTGCAGCCACCGGGTCGCTCCGTGTATACCGAGTCCGGGCACCGGCGGAACGAAGCAGAGGACGACCCCGGCGTCACGTAGCCGTGCCTCAGCTTCCCGGACAGCAGCCAGCGGATCCTCACTGCTCGTCAAGCGTCGTAGGGTCGGTATCAGCGACTTTAAACGCGGCCGGTTGAACTCGGGCACGTCGCGTAGCCCGTCGTGCTGACGCTCAGCCAGCGCCAGCCACACCGCGAGCGCCGGCGCGTCCTCGTGCCCGACGGCGGAGCGTCGGTAGGCGACGCTGCCGTGCGCCCACGTCTTCCAGAACGCATCGATGTTCGCCACCCCGAGGATGCTCAGCAGTTGCCGCACGATGCCTGCGTGGTCGCGGGCGGGCGCCGTGACGAAGCCGAACTTCCGAAGGTATTTCAGGGGAAACCGCTTGGCTTGGTCGAATTGCTCTTCCAGATCGTCATCAGCGGCCTCGCGCGCCAGCGCACCGCGATAGCCGGACTCGTAAAGATTCCAGAGCCGGGCAGGGATGCCCGTTACACGGTCAAGCGCCAGAGCAAGCTGAGGCGACAGGGGAGCCTTGCCACTCATGAGCTCGCTGACGTGCTTAGGGGTGACACCGAGGCGACGAGCCAACTCGGCGGCGTTGATGCCTTCGTCCTCCATCCATTCTGCGATGAAGTCACCTGTCGTGACGATGTAGTCAGGTGTCGTAGTCATCATTTCCCCCTTTCTCTTGCTCGGTCTCTCTAGTGGTAGTCGACGATCTCGATAACGCGGACGGTCCCGTCGTCGGCTTCCTCAGGCTGGACGATCAGCCGCAAGTTGCCCGTCAGCCGTGCCGACCACTGACCCGCGCGATCGGCCTTGAGCACTTCCCATCTGCCCGTTCCCTCGAGAAGGTCAGCCATCTCCTCGACATACGTGAGCTCGGCAATCCGACGCTTGAGCTTCTTGGCCACCTTGGCACCGAGAGCAGCCTGCATGCGACGAGCATTGGTGCAGATCTCCTCCAAGTCCTGGGCAGCATAGCTCAGCTCCACGTCTATATGTTACCTAAATCGTAACACCGATGACCAACGGGCCGCGCGTCCGTCGGGCCTGGACGCGATTGGGAAGCGGAGCGGCCGGAAGGACTGTGGATAATTTCGGATTGAACCGGGAAAATCCATAGATAATTTCGGATTGAACCGGGAAAATCCATAGATAATTCCAGCTAGCGCTATTGTGGTGGGTGTGAATGATCAGGCTCTCAGGCGTTTGCTGGCCGGGCAGAGCCCGTGGCGCACACGACCGGCCCGCTGGGAGGACGAGGACGCCGACATGCGGGCGGCGCGGCTGACGCCGCTGGACTACCAGCCGGCGCCGCTGGCGGATGTGCGGCCGCCTGGGCTCTACGTTCTGCGTGGTCCGCGTCGGGTCGGTAAGACGCTGGAGATCAAACGAGCCGTCGCCCGGCTGATCGCGGCTGGGACCGACCCGGCGCTGATCTTCTACTGCTCGTGCGATGAGCTCTCGCAGCAGGATCTGCGGCGGCTGATCGTCTCGACGCACAGCATGACTCGAACGCTTGACGGCCCCCGCTACTGGCTGCTGGATGAGATCACCGCCGTCCCTGGCTGGGAGCGGACAATCAAGAGCCTCCGCGACCAGGACGCGACTTTCCGTGAAGCGTGCGTCGTGCTGAGCGGATCCTCCGCATACGATCTGCGGGCGGCCACCAAGGCTCTCGCCGACCGCCGCGGCGGCGTCAACGACAGCGACCGGCTACTGCTGCCAATGAGCTTCCGCGCGTTCTGCCGCGCGCTTGGCGGCTCCGACGACATCCCTGCTACGGCTGTGCTCCCACGCGACTTCCTCCGGCCGCAGACCGCCGACGCAATCTACGACCTTGAACCGTGGATGGCCTGGCTCGACGACGCCTGGCAGCTATTCCTCGAAGTCGGCGGCTTCCCGCGTGCCGTCGCTAGCTTCATCCATGACGGCGCGGTCGAGCCAGGCTTCGTCGCTGGGATCTGGGATGTGCTGAAAGGTGACGCGCTGCGCAGCACCAGCATGTCGGAAGCCGGGGTTGCGGTGCTACTCGACCGGCTTGTACAGAACCTCGGCAGCCCGATCAACGCCCGAGCTGTCGCAACCGACGTCGGCCTCCGTGACGGCGATCGGGTCAACGACCGCATCGCCGCGCTGACCTCCAGCTTCTTCGCGTGGCGCTGCTACCGGCTCCGCGGCGAGCTGCCGAATACTGCAGCACAACGCAAGCTGTATTTCGTCGACCCACTGTTCGCGCAGCTTGCTCACCGGCACAACCCGCATTTCACCGAACCTGATGTGACGCAACTGAGCGAGCAGCAGCTCGGCTTGACGCTGGTCCGTGCCGCAACCCGCTCCGATCCGGCGGCGTTCCTCGACAGCGACCGTGTGATGTACGAGCGGGCGAAATCCGGGGCGGAGATCGACTTCGTCGGCCCTGATCTTGGTGTGCCCTTCGAATCCAAATACACTAACGCGTCCTGGCGTCGGGAAGCACGGACGATCCGTGCCCGCTACGGCAGCGGCGTGATCGCCACCCGCACACCGTTCGCAGTCGGTGGAGACGAAGAGGTGTGGGCGGTCCCCGTCGGCATCGTCGCCTGGCTCCTGGCTAGTTGAGATGGCGTGCCGATGGCCGTAGCGCCCCGGTCCAGGTCTTTGCTCTACCCGGCCAGAGTCGCTGGCCGAGTCCGTTGCTGACGGTGCTCGCGCGCAGGAGAGCGCTCGGTCATCCTACTCGGAGTCGGAGGGAAGATCGTGAGGGGCATGGAGTCGACGCTCGATCTCGGGGAGGGTGCTGAGTTGCAGTTCGGAGCGCTGCAGAACCTCGGGGTAGTGCGCGACGAGATAGGCGCCGAACAGCGGCTGGGTAAGGGTGATGAAGCCGCGGCGTGGCGCCCAAATGTCACCGTCGTCGATGCACTGCTGGCGTACGACGGAAAGGTCGCTGGTCGCGCGGCCGAGCGCGTTGGCGACCAGGCGCGTTGGCGCGTCACCGCTGAGATAGGCGAGCGCTGTGAGGAACTCGGCCTGTCGGTCGGGGAGTTGGTTGAGGCGCGGTGTGAAGGTACGGCGTTCGACGGCAGCGGTCCCCTGAGTGACGCCCTCACGGGCGTGCTCGGGGGTCAGGGACTCGGTTCCTTCGGGTGCGGCTTTCCAAGTGGCGTCGGCGAATAGTTGCAAGTGTGCGGGATAGGCGTGAGTGACATCAACGATCGCTTGGGCCGCGGCGGATTGCCAGTGAACGCCGAGCGCTTGCGCCGGCTGCGCAAGGGCCTCGCGCGCGTCGACCGGCTGCAGTGAAAGCGGCAGGGGGGTGAGGTCCAGTAGGCGGTCGGGGTGTGTGACGCCAGCATGTGAGAGGGCGTCTGGAGTGTTGGGCAGACCCGCGGCCGCGAACAGCACATGGCTCGATGCGTGCGCGGTGGTGAGCCGCTGCAGCGCTGCGGCCAGCAGCGCGAGATCGCCAGGCGCCGCTACCTGCAGCTCGTCGATCGTGAGCAGCAGACCGCCGTCTCCGTCATGACGGTTGCGCACGACGTTGTCGGCAACGGCGGCTAGGGCGCGGGCGACAGACTCGGGCGTCGCTAGTGCCATCTGTCCCGCCTGCCGCGCGACGGCAACGCCGGTACCCGCGATCGTGACGCTAACGCTCGCGAGCTCGTCGAACGCGTGCCTTGCATGCGCCCACGCGTTGTCCGGCGTCGCCCGAGCTTTGCCCTCGGTCAACAGAGAGGCGACGAGCGTAGGGTTGTGGGCTGCCGCCTGCAGGGAAACGACCTCGTAACCGCGATCGCGTGCGAGATCGGCGAAGGTTTCCAGGACGACGGTCTTACCGACACCGCGCGGGCCGGTGATCAGGGTATCGACGGCGGCGCCGCGACCGGTCTCGAGCACGTCGTCGAGCATCAGCCGCCAGGTGGCCAGCAGCGAGTCACGACCGGCGAGGTAAGGCGGGCGCTTACCCGCACCGAAGCGATAAGGACTGTGAAGCACTTATACAAGCTTATATACGCCACCAGATATAAGCTCGTATAAGCTGCGGGCGGTCCATCCGAGGACACTGGGACGACACCCTGGAGGGCCATGGACTGCGCGGCGACCTCGACGGTGACTGAGTCGGCATCAGGCGTGCTTACGGGCTTTGTCGCGAATATCGCGAGGGAGGACCGTGGCGACCTTTGGTAAGTGGGTGCCGTCACCGGAGAGGGAATGTCCACCACGGGAAGGGCCGCGAGTTTGGGCTTCGACCTGGGCAGCATCGGCGGCGGCGTCCGCTTCTGTGTAGCGTCGACCGCTAACGATGACGGTCTCCTGGTCGAGGTTGATGTCCTCGAAACTCGCTTCACGAGTCGCGCGGTAGCGAGCAGGGTTGATAGTCATAGCGGTTCTCCATGTATCCAACAGGGCTGCTTGGGCGTGTGCGCGCCCAATCCCGTGACGGCCGCCCGGCTCACTCTGGTAGAACACGCCTATCGTGGCCGCGTCCCGTACCCACATTCCACATGGGCCGTGGGCTGTCGTGGCCGGTGCGTCCGAGGGTCTCGGTGCCGCTTGGTCTGAGGCTCTCGCTCGGCGTGGTCTGAACGTCCTGGCGGTCGCGCGCCGTCCCGAGCCGCTCGAGCAGACGGCACGGCGCCTGACGGACAAGTACGGCGTCGAGGTGCGCGCGCTGACTGCCGATCTCGCCGAGCCGGAGTTTGTGGACCGTCTGGTCGCGGCTGGCAGCGGGCTCGAGATCGGCACCGTCGTCTATAACGCTGCGTTCTCGTTCACCGGCCCGCTGCTGGACCATTCGCTCAAGGACGCTCAGCGCCTCGTCGACGTCAACGTCCGCGGTCCGCTGGCCGTCATCCATGCGCTTGTGCCCGCGATGGTGGAGCGTCGCCGCGGCACGCTTGTCCTGATGTCGTCGCTGACCGGTAATCAGGGTGGTCCGGGTCTTGCCGCCTACTCCGCCAGCAAGGCGTTCATCACGTCTCTGGCTGAGAGCCTGCACGCCGAGCTGCGCCCCGCCGGTGTCGATGTCCTCGCCTGTGTCGCTGGCGCTGTGCGCACGCCCGGCTACGTCGCGACCGTCGGTCACGACGCGCCGGGAACCCTCGATCCCGAGCAGGTCGTCGAGGCCGCGCTCGCCGGCTTGGGGCGGGCGGCGCTCGTCACACCCGGCGGTACGAATAAGCTCGCCGCGTTCGTGATGCGTCGGCTGCTGCCGCGGGCAGCGGCGACCGCGATCATGGGCCGTTCGGTGAAGGGCTTCGACGCGCCATGATCCTCGGCTTCTTCCTGCCCTGGATCGCTTTCTTCGCCATCCTCGTCCTGCACGTCGTCCTGCCCGCGCGCTGGGTCGACGGCTACGTGCGCGACGATCGCGACGATCGCGACGAGCCGCTGCGTTACCGCCTGAACGGTCTCGCGGTGCTTGTGGCCGCCGTCGGGATCGCCGTGGTGCTTGTCGCCGTGCATGCGGCGCCGGCCGACGAGCTCTGGCGCCATCGCTGGGCCGAGCTCGTCGGCGCCTGCGTTTTCGGTCTGCTGTTCACCGCCGTGCTCGTGCTGCCCGCCCCGTCGACCGGCAAGCCGCTGCTTGCCGACCTCTACCTCGGCCGTCGCGAGAACCCGCGCTGGCGCGGTGGCATGGTCGACGCGAAGATGTGGCTCTACCTGGCTGGTGCGGTGCTACTCGAGCTTAATGTCCTCTCGTTCGCCGCTCATCAGGACCTCGCGATCGGTCATCTCAGCGCGGCGGTTGTGCTCTCGGCCGCTCTGCTGACCTACTTCGTCGTGGACTACCTCACCTTCGAGCACGTCCACCTCTATACCTATGACCTCTTCGCGGAGCGCGTGGGCTTCAAGCTCGGCTGGGGCTGTCTGGTCTTCTACCCGTATTTCTACTGCGTCGGCCTCTGGGCGCGGGCGGGCAAGCCCGACCCGCATGCGCCGACGTGGCTGCTCATCCTCGCTGGCGTCGTCTTCGCGGCCGGCTGGATGCTTGCGCGCGGGGCGAACATGCAGAAGTTCATCTTCAAGCGCGATCCCAGCGCCCGCGCTTTCGGTCTGCTGGCGCCGCGTGCCATCAGTGACGGTGAGCGCACCTTGCTCTGCGGCGGCTTCTGGGGCGCCGCCCGCCACATCAACTACCTCGGCGAGATCCTCATGGCCGTCGGCATCACGCTCGCCCTTGGCGTGCCCGGTGACCCCCTGCCCTGGCTCTACCCGCTCTACTACGTCGGTCTGCTCGTGTCACGCCAGATCGACGACGACCGCCGTTGCGCGGCCAAATACGGTGTTCTCTGGGACGAGTACCGCGCCCGCGTGCGCTGGCGGATCATCCCCAGGATCTACTGACTGTCGACGGGCGGTCGCTGGGCAGCGGTCGGGGGCGAGCTCGGCGCGACCCGCTTGCCGGTCAACGGCACTCAGAGCCCCAGCTCGTTCCGCACGGTCTGCGGCCAGGTGTCCGGATCCAGGCCGTGCGCCCGCAGCAAGGCAAGCACGATCCGCTCGTGCCCGAAGCCGGTGCAGGCCGTGTGGACCGGGCCACCGTCGGCGAAGACGAGCCCGGCTACCTCGGCGAAGTGCTCGCGGTGGAGGTTGAAGGAGGCGACGGCCGTCGGCTGCTCGCCGGCGATCGGGACCAGCAGCTCGAGCTTCAGATGCTGCTCCCGTTGGCTCGCCGCCAGCATCTTCCCGCCGTGCCCGAAGAACGGGTCGTTCGCATCCTCGACCGTCGCCTCGAGGCCAAGGGCGCGCATCAGAGCCAGGCCGCGGTCCGCCCACTCCCCGCGCCACGCTTCGACGGCGTCCGGCGCGCCGATCCGCACGATCTCGTGCTGGTGGAAGATCTGGCGGCGGGCCGGGTCCTGCGACGGCTCGTGACGGAAGACCCAGCTGCCGCCGAGATCGAGGAAGGCGCCGCCGGCCGGCAGCGGCCCGCGGGCCGCGATCACCGGATACGCGGGGTAGCAGGCGGCGGGGACCAGCATCAGGTCGGTCATCCGCTGGTGCTTGCTCCAATCTCGCCCGGCCGCGATCAGCCCCCGCTGCTCGATCGCGTCACGCTCGTTCCCGTCGAACGCGAAGATGGTGCCGGCAAGCTGCGGGAACGAGTCCAGATAGCCGCTGCCCTCGACCAGCTGGCGCGGCAGCACGGGCGGGAAGTGCATGTGCTCGGCGCCGAGCGCGGCGGTGTCCCTGCGGATCCGCGCGGCGAGCTGGTGCCGCAGGCGCTCGAACACCGCGCCATGTCCGAAGACTCCCGGCACGCCGGTCTCCAGCAGCAACCCAGCTGCGACCAGCTCCCGCTGGGACTCGATCTGTGCTGCTGGGGCCGGCGAAAGCTGATCCGTCATCTCTGGACTGCTCCCTCGTTGCTGCGGTGGCTAACCGCGCTACGTCCACCTGGCCGGACATAACGCGATGATGCCCCCATGGTACGTAGTGGGCAAGACGCGACGCACCGGACGAGACGCGCTGCGCGAGCACGAGCAGCACGAGATCTGGAAGATCTCGAGCGCAGGCAACGTTGTGTAGAAGACGGCGCGAACCGGAGTCGTTTCCAGAGGATCGGCCGAGGTGGTGCGCACAACTCATAAAACCGCCTCTTTGCAGAGGATAACCGAGCCTCAGAGTGACACGATGAGCCAATCATTAGACGTATCGCTTATCGATGGCGTGCGAAAGGTGCTCGCCGACAACGCCGATCTGGCGACTGACGTCAAGTCGCTCGGCACGGTGACCGACCTTTACGCCGCCGGTATGACTTCGTTCGCCAGTGTGCGCGTGATGATCGCCCTGGAGGACACGTTCGGCATAACGTTCCCGGACGAGATGCTGACCCGGGAGCTGTTCGGGACGATCGAGTCGCTCGTGACCGCGATTGCCGAGCTCCAGGCTAAAGGCAGCCCGAGTTGAGAGCACGAGTCGCGATTATCGGTCTAGGCCCCTGGGGCCTGTGCGCGCTGGAGCGACTCGTGACCAGTGCGAGTCTGGGCGTCTTCGCGGATATGCGGCTGGAGCTCGAGGTGATCGAACCTGGAGTCCCCGGCTCCGGGGTCTACGACCTGGAGCAGCCCGACTACCTGCTGATGAACAACCCGTGCGAGCAGATCGCGCTCTATCCGTTCCCCGAATCCGACTATCGGCCGGCCTACGCGGTCGGCCTCGACGAATGGGTGCGGCGCGAGGGCTACCGCTGGGTCGACGGCGAGCTGCGCCGCGACCCGGCTGGGGCTGCGGTCGGGCCCGACGACTACATGCCGCGGCGGGTCATGGGCGAGTACCTGAACTGGTTCTACCGGACGCTGGTCGCCTCGGCGCCGGCGAGCGTCCGCATCCGCCACCACCGGAGCACGGCAACCGACGTCAGCGCTTGCGCGGACGGCCGCGAGCGCGTGCAGCTCGCGAGCGGTGTGACGCTCACGGTCGATCATGTGATCGTGACCTCCGGGCATACGGCCAACCGGGCGCCGGCTCGCACCGTGCCCGGGGTGTGGGAGCTGGACCCCTACCCGGTCGATGAGTACGTGAACACCCTGCCCGCCGGCGCCAGCGTCGCGGTGGCGGGCCTCGGTCTCGTCGCGATCGACGTCGTGACGGCGCTGACCTTCGGCCGTGGCGGCCGCTTCGTCGAGACCGACGGCCGCCTGCGCTACGTCCCCAGCGGCCGCGAGCCGTCGGCGATCTACATGTACTCGCGTGGTGGCATGCCGTTCACCGGCAAGTCCGTCACCGGTCTCGACCGGACCGACGTATACAAGCCGGCGATCGCCACGCCCGACGCGTTCGCGGCGCTGAAGCTGACCGCCGACGGCAAGCAGCGCCAGGTGCGAGTGCGCGAGGAGCTGCTGCCGCTGCTGTTCGCGGAGATGGCCACCCGCTACTACGCGCAGGTCGCTTACCATAAGTCGGGTCTCGCGGCCGCCAGGGTGGTGCGCGCGCAGCTTATCGCGGCCTGGTCCGACGGCCGCTACCCGGAGGCGCGCGCGGAGCTTGCCGCCCGCTACGGCCGCTTCGATGCCGCCGAGGTCTTCTTCGGGCCATCGCTGCAGTTCGACACTGCCGACCAGTACGAGCTCGCCGTTCGCGGGCTGCTAGAGGACGACCTCGCCGCCGCCGAGGTCCCGGACGGTCACAGCCCGGTCAAGTGCGCCGCCGAGGTGCTGCGCATCTTCCGCGACCCGGTCCGCGGCATGGTCGAGGACGGTGGCCTCGACTTGGAGTCGTTCCGCGAGTTCAACAACGGTATCCGCGGCCGGATCAACCGCCTGATCGCCGGCCCGCCGGCCCTGCGGACGCGGCAGTTCCTGGCGCTGATGGACGCCGGTCTGCTGCGGATCCCGTTCGGCCCGGCGCCGGCAGTCGTCCCCAGCGCCGGTCCAGCCGCGGACGGCGGCTACGGCGCGCGGATCAGCTCAACGACGCTGGCCGAGCCGTTCACAGCCGATGTCGACTGCGTCATTCGCGGTCACCTCGAGATGCCACGGCTAGCGGACACCGCCTCGCCGCTGCTTCGGCGGTTGCAGGAGCGTGGTCGGGTCACCGAGCTGCGCTACGGCGAGACGGCCGTCGGCAGCGTCAACCTGACCAGCGACTCGCATCCGGTCTCCGCGAATGGCGAGTCGCAGGAGCGGCTCTGGCTGTTCGGCGTGCTGACCGAGGGCGTGCGCCACTTCACCTACTACGTGCCCTCGCCGCATAGCCGCATCCGTGCGGTCGACGAGATCGGCGAGTCCGTGAACAGGATTCTCGACGAGATCAGTGCCGCGCCCGCTGGCGCGGCACTCGCGGGCGCCTAGCCCTGACCTGACCTGACCCGACCCGACCCGACCCGCCGGAGGCTGCCGGCGGGGCCGCTAGCCCTGTACCGCCCCCCGGTCGGCGGGCCAGTGGTGTCCCGACCCGCTTACCCCGGCCATACCGGCGGCAGTCGCTTCCCGGACCCGAACCAGGCATAAGAGACCGGACGGACCCCCTGAGTCGGAACCCCTGGAATCCGTAAAACTGCGAACTCCGGCGGGGACCTCGCCGGAGTTCGGAGTTTTACGTCCATATGCCGTAGAAGTCCGAAAGTCACCAGCGATCGTGACGGAGTTCGCAGTTCTACGGATCGGCGAGTTCCCGCCCGCGGCCTGCGGCTAGCCCAGGGTCGAGCAACAACCCATGGGCAACAAACAGCTCGCAGTCGACGAGATCGGTGAGTAGGTGGCCAGGACTCTCGACGATGTCAGCGCCGCGCCCGCTGGCGCGGCGCTCGCGAGCGCCCGGCCCGGAGCCGCAGGCTGCCCGGGGGCACTAGGCCTGGCCAGCTACCCCGGCCGGGGGCGAGAGATCCTGGCCTGCCAACCCAGCCGAGGGCTTAGTGGCCCTGGCCTGCCACTGCGGCCGTTGCGCCGTTCACGCCAAGCGGCGCGGTCGCTGCCTCTAGTGCCTGATCGAGGTCTTCGATCAGGTCGTCGGGGTGCTCGAGGCCGATCGAAAGCCGGATCATGTCGGGCGTGACCCGCGCCTGCGCGAGCTCGCTCTCGGTGAGCTGGCGGTGGGTGGTCGAAGCCGGGTGCGCCACCAGCGACTTCGCGTCGCCCATGTTCATCAGGCGCTTGAACAGCTTGACGGAGTCGTAGACGCGGATCGCCGCGTCACGGCCGCCGCGCACACCGAAGGTCACGATCGACGGCGCGTGGCCGCCGAGGTAGCGCTGGGCAAGCTCGAAGTACGGATTGTCGGACCGCCCCAGGAAGCTCACCCACGCGACCTCCGGGTGCTGGCTCAAGTGCTCGGCAACGACCCGTGCGTTCGCCTCGTGCCGCTTGAGCCTGACCGCGAGGTCCTCGAGTCCCTGCAGGAACAGGAACGCGTTCAACGGCGCGAGCGTAGGCCCGGTGTTCCGCATCGCCACCGTGCGGCAGCGGGTGACGAACGGGGCGTCGGGGAAGTCAGTGGCGTAACGCACGCCGTGGAACGCCGGCTCCGGCTGTGTCAGCCCCGGGAAGCGCTCGGTGTAGTCGTTCCACGGGAACGTCCCGCCGTCGACGATCGCGCCGCCGGTCGTCGTGCCGTGGCCGCCGATGAACTTCGTCAGCGAGTGGATGACCACGTCGGCGCCGTGCTGGATCGGCTTCAGCAGCAGCGGTGTCGGCACCGTGTTGTCGACGATCATCGGCACGCCGTGAGCGTGCACCACCGCAGCCACCGCATCCAGGTCGAGCATGTTCCCGGCCGGGTTGCCGACCGACTCGCAGAAGAACCCCTTGGTGTGCTCGTCGAGCAGCGGCTCGATCGCCGCGGCGCTGTCGTCGGGCGCGAACCGGACCTCGATCCCGTAGCGCGGCAGCACGTGCGCGAAGTAGGTGAAGCTGGCGCCGTAGAGCTGCGGCGTCGCGACGAGGTTGTCGCCGGTGTCGAGCAGGTTCAGCACCGCGGCTGTGACTGCGGCCATGCCGGAGCTCAGCACCAGCGCGGCGGTGCCGCCCTCCAGCAGCGCCAGACGCCGCTCCAGCACGTCGCAGGTGGGGTTGTTGATCCGGTTGTAGTGGAAGCCTGGCGTCTGCAGATCGAAGATCTCACCGGCCTGCTCGTGGTCGATGAAGTCGTGTGCGACCGTCTGATAGATAGGTACCGCTACCGCCCGCGTGGAGCCACCGCTGTAGCCCCCGTGGATGGCGATCGTCTCGTCATGCATATTGCCTTCTGTCGCTGTTCGGCTGTGTGCTGCGACGTTCCCGGGCGAGCCGCAGCCAGTTACGGAACAGGATCTTTCCCGACTGCTCCCAGCTGTTGTGCAGGTCGGCGCGGAGGCGCTGGAACGGGAAGCGTCGGTAGAGCTCGAGCGGGTCGGTCGCGCGCTCGGTCTTGTAGGTGTGTGCCAGGCGCAGCAGCATCTCGGTCTGCTTGTCGCTGAAGTAGCCGAACGGCAGCGGCGGGTAGCGTAGCTGCTGGTTACCGAAGAGGAAGCGGCGCACGTCGCGGCGGTACTCGCGCAGGATGCTGTCGGTGTTGTACTCGAAGTGCCCTTGGCAGAGCACGAAGGCGCTGACGCCCTGCTGCTTGGTGGCGACCGACCAGTCGTCGCTGCTGCCCTCGGCGTCCACCACGATCGTGTAGCCGGCGGCGCGCAGGAGCTCAGCGGGGACGCCGTTCAGACGTGAATGGGGGACCGAGACCGGGTTCGGCAGGTCGGCGATGAGCTTGCCTGCTTGCGGATTGGCCTTGCCGCGGAGCACGCCGGTGCACTTCATCGGCAACCGCTGGCGCCGGATCCCGTCGAAGAACTGCAGGCTCGCGTGCGCGGTCAGGCACGAGAGCAGCGTCGTCGGCACCGTCTCGGAGGCCCACTGCATGAGGCCGGTCAGATCCGGCCAGTACGGCTCCTGCTCGAGCTCGGGCTCGATCGGCTCGGTGCCGGTGATGATCAGCGCGTCGGGGCGGCGCGAGCGCAACGTGTCGAGGCTCTGGTAGCGCTCACGGATCTCGTCGGCGATCTCGTCGGACCGCGACAGACCCGGGAACGTGTACAGCTCGAGCGTGACCGCCGGCTCACCGTCGCCGGTCGCAAGAACTCGGCGGAACTGCGCCTCCGTGTCGCGGAAGGCGCCATCGGGCATGTTGTTCACGAGCGCTACCGTGATCGCATCCGGCGTTGTGTTGTCACGTGCGATTGACATCCGCTTATCAGGCTACCCGGAAGCAGCGAATTGTACGATCGACTTGACGCAGCCCGAGGGCGCCGTACCATACCGGACACCTTGACGGCGTCAGACGTGCCTGACAGGGGTGCCGATTCCGGACGTGAGCGGATGATTGCGAGGAGACCGGTGAGTGATCGGGGTGATGTCAGGGCTGGGCTCCCGCCGCTGGTCGTCGTGTTCGCGATGGGCTCGCCGGCTGGCGCCGCTGCAGCCGCAGGTCATGTTGACGTTCCGAGACGAGAACATGGACCAGGTGGTGGCGATCGTCGCGCAGGCGGGGTTCCGCTTCAACACGCCGCGGCGCGCGGCGGGCAGCCGTCATGCGTTCAAGGTCGCCAGCAAGCGCGAGCTGCACGAGCAGCTGTATAGGGACGTACAGGTGGAGCACGAGTACGAGACAGACGACGGTCGCGGAGGGGACGGTGAGTGAGCGCGACTGCGGCGAGGGGGAGCTTCCGCGTCTCGTCGTCCTTCTCCAGGAGGACTCGCCTGAGCTGATGGAGCTTGTCAACGCGGCCCGCGGTCTCTGCCAGGTGATCTGGCTGATCGACGCGAGCTCGAAGATCGCCGAGCTGGCGCCGCTGATGCGGCGGCTCGGAGCCGTCGTGCCGGCGCTCGGCGAATCGCCGGCCGCGGCGGCGGCCGCGCTCGCGCCGCTGCAGCCGCACGGCATCGTGACGTTCTCGGACCGTGGCATGGATCACGTGGCGGCGATTGCCGAGCGGCTGGGTCTGCGCTTCAACAGCGCGCAGACGGCGCTGAACCTCCGTGATAAGTTCGCCCAGCGTCAGGCGCTGCGCGCCGGTGGGGTGTGGACCCCGCCTGTCTTAGCGCTGTCGTCGGGCGACGACCGTGAGACGCTGGCGGCGGTGGCGGGGCGCGCGCCGTACCCGGCGATCCTCAAGCCGCGGCGGGCGGCGGGCAGCCGTCATGCGTTTAAGGTCGCCAGCGAGCGCGAACTGCTCGCGCACCTTGAGGAGCTTGCGAGCGACCCGGCGGAGGAGCTGCTGCTGGAGGGCTATCTCAGCGACGGACCGCCGCCGCGAGGCGGCTTCGAGGCCGGCTACGTCTCGGTTGAGTCGCTGACGTTCGACGGCGCCAGCCGGCACCTAGCCACCAACGGCCGGCTGCCGATGGTCTACCCGCTGCGTGAGACTGGCGCCTTCATCCCCTCCACGCTTGCGGGTGAGGAGCTCACAGCTGTGCTCGACCTGGCCACTCGGGCCTTGCGGGCGATCGGCTTGAGCTGGGGGTTCTCGCACACCGAGATCAAGCTGACCGCCGAGGGGCCGGCAGTGATCGAGGTGAACGGCCGGATCGGCGGCGGCGTCCCCGGGATGATGGAGCTGGTCGCGGGAGTCGATCTCGTCAAGGCGGCGATGGAGCTCGCGCTCGGCATCGACCCTGGCCTGCCGGCGTTGCCGCCGACAGAAGGCGTCGCCTACTACATCACGCTGCAGCCGCCGACCGACGCCCGCAGGATCCTCGCGATCGACGGTGTGGATGAGGTGCGCGCGCTGCCCGGCGTCGAGCGCATGACCCTCAAGCAGCAGCTCGGCGCGGAGTTGGATCCCGCCAACGGCACGACCAACATGATTCTCAGCGTGCTCGGGCTGGCGCCCGACCACCGGGGCTTCCGTGTCATGAGCGAGCGGGTAAGTCACGACGTGCAGGTGGAGTACGAGTACGCAACCGGAGACGACTGATAGGGGGTAGTTGATGGCTGAGCGTCCACGACTGGTGATCGTCTACCGCGAGCGCCTGATCACGATGGCGACGCTCGCGGCGGCCCGCGGGATCGGCGACGCGATCTGGCTGGTCGACGAGCGTTGGCCGGTGATGGAGATACGGCCGGTGCTGGAGCGCTTCGGCACCGTCCTACCGGTGCTCGGCGAGCCGCCTGAGCGGGTTGCCGAGGCGCTGCGGCCGCTGTCGCCGTCGGGGATCCTGTCGCTCGTCGACGAGCACATGGAGCGCGTGGCGCAGGTGGCGGAGCTGCTCGGCCTGCGCTGCTTCAACAGCCCGCAGACCGGGCGCAACCTCGGGGACAAGCTGTTTCAACGCCGGGCGCTCGCGGCCGGCGGGGTGTGGACGCCGCCCGTGGTCGCGCTGTCGACCGGCGACGATCCGGGGACGCTGGCGGAGCTGGCGGCGCGCGCGCCCTATCCGGCGGTGCTGAAGCCGCGCGTGTCGGCCGGCAGCCGCCACTCGTTCAAGGTCGCCAGCGAGCGCGAGCTGCTGGCCTGCCTTGCAGGGCTCGCGAGTGGGCCGCCGGAGGCGATGGTGTTGGAGGGCTACCTCAGCGACGGGCCGCCGGCCGGCAGCCTCGTGGCGAACTACGTCTCGGTCGAGTCGCTGACGTTCGACGGCGCGATCCGGCATCTGACGACGAACAGCCGGCTGCCGATGGTCTACCCGCTGCGCGAGACGGCGGCGATCATCCCCTCGATGCTCGCCGGTGAACAGCTTGAGGCCGTGCTCGACCTGGCTACCCGGGCGCTTACCGCGGTCGGGGTGCGCTGGGGGGTCTCGCACACCGAGATCAAGCTGACAGCCGAGGGACCGGCGGTGATCGAGGTGAACGGCCGGATCGGCGGCGGCGTCGACGGGATGCTCACCCTCGTCGCGGGAGTCAATCTGGTCAGGGCAGCGATGAAGGTCGCGCTCGGCGTCGACCCCGGTCTACCGTCGCCACTGCCGACCCGCGGTGTCGGCTACTACCTGGAGTACCAGCCTCCGACGGCGGCCCGCCGGGTGGTGTCGATGACCGGCCTGGAGACGCTGCGCGGCCGCCCAGGCGTGGAGGAGGTGACCGTCCACCACGGGCCGGGGGCCGCGCTGGACCCGATGGACGGCTCGTCGAATCAAGTCGTCACCATGCTCGGCCTCGCCGACGATCATCAGGGCGTCATCGACATGAATGAGCACCTGTATCGAGATGTGAAGGTGGAATATGAGTACGACACTCCCACGGAGTGACCTGCCGCGACTCGTCATCGCCTACAGCGCGCGCTCGATCGGGATGATGACGCTCGCGCAGGAGGCGCGCGGGCTTTGTGACTTGATCTGGCTGGTCGACGAGGACGAGCGGCCAGTCGCGCAGCTGCTGCCGATGCTGCGGCGCATGGGCGCCGTCGTGGCGGCGCTGGCGGAAGAGCCGGAGCAGATCGCGGCGGCGCTCGCCCCGCTCGCCCCGGATGGCATCGTGACCTTCACCGATGAGAACCTCGGGCGCCTGGCGCAGGTCGCGGCGTTGCTGGGCCTCCCGTTCCACGACGCGCGGACCGCGCGCAACCTCGAGGACAAGCTCTTCCAGCGCGAGGCGCTGCGGGCCGCCGATCTCGTCTCGCCGCCGGTCGTGACGCTCTCATCCGGTGACGATCCGGAGGCGCTGCGCGAGCTGGCGGCACGGATCGACTATCCGGCCGTGCTCAAGCCGCGGCGGGCGGCGGGTAGCTGGCACACCTTCCGGGTCGACGACGCCGACGAGCTGCTGGCGCGGCTGGCCGGGCTCGCGGACGAGCCGCCGGAGCAGATGGTCGTCGAGGGCTACATCAGCGACGGTCCGCCGCTTCCGTACGGCTTCGAGGCCGACTACGTCTCAGTCGAGTCGGTCGTCCACGACAGCGACATCCGCCACCTGACGACGACCGGCCGGTTCCCGCCGGCGCCGCCGCTGCGCGAAGCCGGGTTCTTCATCCCCTCGTCGCTGCGCGGCGAACAGCTGGCGGCGGTGCTCGACCTTGCCGGCCGCGCACTGCAGGCTGTCGGCGTCCGCTGGGGCATCACCCACACCGAGGTCAAGCTGACCGCCGACGGGCCGGTGGTCATCGAGATCAACGGCCGGATCGGCGGCGGCGTCCCGGAGATGGTGCAGCGGGTATCGGACGTCGATCTGGTCAGGGCGGCGATGCAGATCGCGCTCGGGATCGACCCGGGGGTCAGGCCGGTCGCGGCGACCGACCGGATCGCGTACCGCTTCTTCTATCAGCCGCCGGTGGCCGCCCGGCGCCTGCGGTCGGTCACCGGAGCCGAGGAGCTGGAGTCGCTGCCGAACGTCGACCGGGTGAGTCGCTACCTGACGACGGGCGCTGAGCTCGACGCGGGGCACGGCTCGCGGACGTTGCTGTTCGACGTTGCCGGCTGCTGCGGACGCTACGAGGAGTTGGAGGCGCTGTACAAACACGTCTACAGCTCGGTGCAGGTGGTCTACGAGGACGCCGACGGCCACGAGCTGCACTCCGACGGGAAGCCGCCGGCAACCCGGGCGGCCGCGCCAGCGGGCCGGCCGCCCGCAGAAACGCGGTAGCTCTCGCGATCGGGCTGCGTGGGGCCGCCGCGGCGCTCGCCGATCCCCGCCGCCCCGCCGTACTGTCTAGAGGCGGACGAGTTGTTGGGTGCGGGCGAGCTTGCGGGTGGTGCCGCGCAGGTCGATGAACAGCGACGAGGTCCGCGCCAGCTCGGCGTAGTCGATGTCGGGGTGCGCGGTTACCAGTACGACGGCGTCGGCACCGGCGACAGCCTTCGCCAGCGGCGTGCTGTGCAGACCCTGCTGCGGTAGCTCCGGCACGAACTGGTCGTGGTAGACGAGGTCCGCGCCGCGGCTGAGCAGCTCGTCGATGATGTGCAGCGCCGGCGACTCGCGGATGTCGCTGGTGCCGCCCTTATAGGCGACGCCGAGGATCGCGATCTTCGAGCCGCGGATCGGCTTGTAGAGGTCGTTCAGCGCCAGCTCGATCCGCTCCACGCAGTGGTAGGGCATCTGCTGGTTGATCTTGCCCGCCAGCTCGATGAACTCGGTCGACATCTGGAACTCGCGCGCGCGCCAGGTCAGGTAGAAGGGATCGACCGGCAGGCAGTGCCCGCCCATCCCCGGGCCCGGCTCGAAGCGCATGAAGCCGTAGGGCTTGGTCGCGGCGGCGTCGATCACCTCCCAGATGTCGATCTGCATGCGCTCGGCCAGGATCGCCATCTCGTTGACGAGCGCGATGTTCACCGAGCGGAAGATGTTCTCGAGCAGCTTCGTCAGCTCCGCCGCCTCGGGTGTCGAGACGCGCACGACGTGGTCGCAGACGCGGCCGTAGAGGGCGGCGGCACGGTCGGTGCAGGCCTCGGTAACACCGCCGACGACCTTCGGCGTGGTGCGCAGCGTGTAGTCCTTACGGCCCGGATCGACGCGCTCGGGCGAGAACGCGACGAACAGGTCCTCACCGACCGTCAGGCTCGTGGCCTGCTCGAGCTTCGGGACGACCATGTTCCGGGTGGTGCCGGGGTAGGTGGTCGACTCGAGCACGATCAGCTGGCCTCGGACGGCGACCTGCGCGACCGCTTCGACGGACGCGACCAGCGGCTCGAGGTCCGGCTCGCGGTTCGGCGTCAGTGGCGTCGGCACCGAGATGATCACGGCCTCGGCGGCCTTCAGTGCCGCGAAGTCCGTCGTTGCCGTGAACCGCGGCAGCACCGACTTCAGCATCTCGTCCGTGACGTCTTCGACGTACGAGTCGCCCGCAGTGATCCGCGCGATCTTCGTGGAGTTGATGTCCACGGCGACGACGTCCTCACCCGCCTGGGCGAACGCGACCGCCAGCGGCAAACCGACGTAACCAAGTCCCACAACACCAATAGCCATGGTCCGCAGAGTACTGGTTCGTCGCGCCGATCCGTGCCTGGGCGTGGGTCTGGGCCTGGGTCTAGGCCTGGGCTTCGGTCCGTGCTCCGGCCCGGGTTCGGTTCTCCGGCGTGGGTCTGGGTGCGAGCCGTGCCGGGTCTCGGGCCGCTGGACCGAACCGCAGCCCGCTAGGATCGACGGCGGACCGTGCTAGGCGGGGTGCTAGCGGTGCCCTGTACCCGCAATCCGCTCTAGCGGGGCTGAATTCCCCCTTCGAGGAGTCAAGGTTCGAGGTAAGCGTTTCGCAGTCGATGTCGATGGGTCGGTCCCAAAGCGATGGAGCCCCGTGAACCAGGTCAGGTCCGGAAGGAAGCAGCCTTAAGCGGCCAGCTCCAGGCGCATTTGGGATTGCCGAGCCGGAGTCGCCTGCTTCCCAGCGCCACGAGCCGACGCGCCGACTAGGGGGTGCACGGTCCACTCAATGTTTCCCGGGCACGCGGGCGGGTGCGCCGCCGCCTCTGTCTGTAGCTGGACGCGTGATGCCCTGCCCAGACGGGCGACGCCACGCAACGGCGAAGGACGGGGTGGTATGCGAGGTTGTCCCCTCACATGCGACAACCTCGCAGACCACCCCTGCGCCGTCCGATCACCCCTGCGCCTCACCTGTATCCGCGGACGCCAGCCGGGACGCGGGCCGGGCCTCTAGACTCGCCCGCAGTGTCCAGTGGTCCATCTCTGTATCGCCGCCATCGTCCGCGGACGTTCGCCGACGTCGTCGGCCAAGAGCACATCGTCAGGACCCTCTCGCATGCCATCGAGCAGGGGCAGATCCACCACGCCTACCTGTTCGTGGGCTCGCGCGGCACCGGTAAGACGAGCATGGCGAAGATCCTCGCCGCTTGCCTGAACTGCGAGCAGGGACCGACGATCACCCCTTGCGGGGTCTGCGACTCCTGCGTCGCGATCGCGAATGCCACCTCGCTCGACGTGATCGAGATGGACGCGGCGTCGAACAACTCGGTCGACGACATCCGCGAGCTCCGCGACCAGGTCGCCTACGCGCCGATCTCCGGTCGCCACAAGATCTACATCCTCGACGAGGCGCACATGCTGACCGCGCAGGCCTGGAACGCGCTGCTGAAGACGCTCGAGGAGCCGCCGCCGCGGACGGTGTTCGTGCTGGCGACCACCGAGGCGCGGAAGATCCTGCCGACGGTCGTCGACCGCTGCATCCGCTTCGACTTCGGCCGGCCGTCGGCGACGCAGGTCGCGGAGGTCGTCCGGCGGGTCGCGACGGCAGAGTCGATCGCGACCGACGAGAGCGCGATCGGGCTCATCGCGCGCAATGCGACCGGGTCGTTCCGCGACGCCCTGGGGACGCTTGAGCAACTTGTGAGCTACGCCGGCGGCGAGCCGATCACAGCCGCCGACGTGCTGGCGGTGCTCGGCGTCGCCGATGTCGAGCAGCTTGCCACGGTTGTCGACGCGGTCGCCGCCGGCGATCCGGCGGCGGCGCTGCGCGCCGCCGCCTCGCTGGTCGACGGCGGCCGCGATCCGGGCCAGGTCCTGCGCGACCTCGAGAGCCACGCCAACGAGCTGCTGACCGTGCAGATCCTCGGCGAGGTGCCGGAGCAGATCCAGGTGACAGCCGATCGCGACGCCGCGCTGGTGGCGCAGGCCGAGCGGCTAACCGCGGCGGAGACGACCCGGCTGCTCGAGCTCGTGGTGGCGGCACTGGCCGCCAGCGCCGGCGGCGCCCAGCCGCGGATCCAGCTCGAGCTGGCGCTGACCAAGGCAGCCGCGCCGGAGATCGACCCCGCGCTCAGCGCGCTGCTGGCGCGCGTGCAACGTCTGGAGCAGGGCTATCAGAAGCCTGCATCTGCACCTGCACCTGCACCTGCACCGGTGCCGGTGCCAGCGCGGGCGCCGAAGGCGACGCCGGAGCCCGAACTGGACCTTGCCGCACCCGCATCGGCAACCGAACCCGTGTCCGCACCGGCGCCCGTGTCCGCACCCGAACCCACGCCTGAGCCCCGGCCCGCGTCGGCAATCCAGGCGACACCTACCCCCGAGCCGCTCGCCGCCGAGTCCGCGCCGGCTCCGGCGGTCGCACCTGCGGAGCCACCCGCGGCTCCTGTGCCACCGTCCGATCCGCGCGAACCAGTCTTCGACGATCCCTACGGCGACGATTCGGACGACTTCGAGCCGGGAGATCCCTACGAGGATGAGTACGGGCCTTCCGACCTGGCGCCGGCGCCGCAGCCGCAAGCTGCCGCTGTGGCCGCCAGCGCCCCCGGCGAGCTCGACGTCCCGCGGCTGCAGGAACTGTGGCCGGCGGTGGTCGACGTCGTGCGCGGCGGCAACCAGATGCTCGCGGCGTCGCTGGCCGAGGCGATGCCAAGCGCGCTTGACCGGGGCGTGCTGACGTTGACCTGGTCCGCGGGCCGTGACTTCTACCGTCGCATGGCGGAGGGTGAGGAGCAGCGTCTGCTGACCATCGCGGCGGTTCGCGAGATCACGGGTGCGAGCATCGCCTTGCGGTACACGGTTGCCGAGCGCCAGCCGGCGGCAGCAGCGGCGCCGCCGGCGCCCGAGCCGACACTGAACGAGGAAGAGGTCGTGCGGCGCTTGCGCGAGGAGTTCGGGGCCACCGAGATCACCAACCAGGATGAGGGCCAATAGGAGGGCTCATGCCACAGCCGAACATGAACCAGATGCTGAAGCAGGTCCAGAAGATGCAGGCCGACATGGAGGCCGCCCAGGCGAAGCTCAAGGATGAGGTCGTCCAGGGCACGGCCGGCGGCGGCGTTGTCACCGTCGAGGTGAGCGGCGACCTTGTCGTGAAGTCGGTCGCGATCGCACCGGAGGCGGTCGACCCCGATGACGTCGAGATGCTCGACGACCTCGTGCTCGCTGCCGTCAACGAGGCGTTGCACGCGGCCCAGGAGCTTGCGTCCCAGCGTCTCGGTGCCGTCACCGGCGGGCTTGGCGGTCCTGGCGGCCTGGGTGGCCTCGGCGGCCTGGGTTTGCCCGGCTTCTAGATCCCCAAAGATGAGTGTCTACGCGCCGCCTGTCCAACGGCTGATCAGCGAGCTGTCGAAGCTGCCTGGGGTGGGCGGGCGCACCGCGCAACGTCTTGCCTTCCATCTGCTGCGGGTCAGCGATCAGGAGGCGCTGGCGCTGGCTGACGCGATCCGCGAGATGAAGGAGCGGATCGGCTTCTGCGAGATCTGCTTCAACCTCGCCGAGGGTCCGCGCTGCCAGATCTGCGCGGACGAGCGCCGCGACGGCAGCGTGATCTGCGTAGTCGAGGCCCCGGCGGACGTGATCTCGATCGAGCGCACGCATGAGTTCCGGGGTCGTTATCACGTGCTCGGTGGGGCGCTCTCACCTATCGACGGGATCGACCCCGAGGACTTGAAGATCGAGGAGCTCTACCGCCGGATTCGCGGCGGTGAGATCCGCGAGATCGTGGTTGCGACCAACCCGACCACGACCGGTGAGGCGACGGCACTGCACCTGGCCGACGGCATCCACGCAATCGATCCCGAGATCGCCGTCACCCGTCTCGCGTCAGGGCTGCCGGTCGGCGCCGACCTCGAGTACGCCGACGAGCTGACGCTCGGTCGCGCGTTCTCCGGGCGCCAGTCGCTCTGAGCCCCGGCTCGGTCCCCTGCTGTACCCCCGCTTGCTTTCTTTGTAAGTTGACGTACGCATAGGGGAAGGAAACGTGCACTGAACGCGAGCAGCGCGACCGAGCCGCCGCTTGGACACGGACCGAGCCCCGTTCGGTCCGCCGTCCGAGTGCGGCACCTCGTAATCTCTAGAAGAACGATGCCCGATTTCAGTCAGCAACCAACCGTTGTGATGAAGTTCGGCGGAACCTCGGTCGCGGACGCCGAGCGCATTAAGAACGCCGCACGGCGGATTGTCGCCGCCCATGAGGCGGGTAACCACGTGGTTGCCGTGCTCTCTGCCCGCGGCAAGACGACGGATGAGCTGATCGCCTCCGCCGAAGAGGTCTCGCCCAACCCCGAGCCGCGCGAGCTCGACATGCTGCTGTCCACCGGCGAGCGCATCTCCTGCGCGCTGTGTGCGATGGCGATTAACGACCTCGGTCACAAGGCGATCTCGCTGACCGGCTCGCAGGCGGGCATCGTCACCGACACCAGCCATACGAAGGCTCACATCCTCGACGTCCGCGCCGATCGCATCCGCGCGGGGCTGGCCGACGACATGATCGTGCTCGTCGCCGGCTTCCAGGGTGTCTCCACCAGCCGCGACATCACAACCCTGGGGCGTGGCGGCTCGGACACCACCGCGGTCGCGCTGGCGGCTGCGATCGACGCCGAGGTCTGCGAGATCTACACCGACGTCTCCGGCGTCTTCAGCGCCGATCCCCGGATTGTGCCGAACGCGCGCAAGCTGCCGTTCGTCAGCTTCGAGGAGATGATGGAGATGGCTGCCTCGGGCGCCAAGGTGCTGCAGTTGCGCTCAGTCGAGTACGCCCGCACGCACGGCGTCAAGATCCACTGTCGCTCGAGCTTCGAGGAAGGCCCCGGTACCCTGATAGTTGGAGAAGACCAGACCATGGAGCATCCGCTGATTACCGCTGTGACGCACTCGACCGACGAGGCCCGGGTCACGCTGATCGGGGTCCCCGATCGGCCTGGCGCGGCCGCCGCCATCTTCAAGGTGCTGGCCGACGCCGAGTGCAACCTCGACACCATCATCCAGAACGACCCCGCCACCGAAGGAGCTGCCGCCGAGCTGTCGTTCACGCTCTCCGGTGAGGATCTGAGGGCGGCGCAGGAGGCGCTCGCGCCGTTGATCGACGAGTACGGGATGACGCTGAAGACCGACAACCAGATCGGCAAGGTGTCGATCGTCGGCGCCGGCATGCGCTCGCATCCCGGTGTTTCCTGGAAGGTCTTCCAGACACTCGCCGACGAGGGCATCAACATCGAGATGATCACGACCTCGCCGATCAAGATCTCGTGCGTCGTCCGGGCGGAGGCGGTGCCACGGGCGGTGCGGGCTCTGCACGCTGCGTTCCAACTGGCTGGGCCCGCCTCGGAAGTGCGGTTCGCGGAGGAGGCACGATGAGGCAGGCGGGCACCGTGAGCGGCGCGCGGACGACTACCGGCGGGGAGGCACGATGAGCGGCGAAGATCTGAAGATCGCGGTGATCGGCGCCACCGGCAACGTCGGTGGCGTGATGCGCCAGTGCCTGCACGAGCGCCACCTCGACGAGGGCAACGAGATCATCTACTTCGCGACCGAGCGCTCAGCCGGCCGCGTGCTCGACGGCCGCACCGTGCAAGCCCTGGGCGACGACTCCGATCTCAGCGGCATCGACATCGCGCTGTTCTCGGCCGGGGCCGGTACCTCGCGCCAGTGGGCGCCCCGCTTCGTCGAGGCGGGGGCGACCGTCATCGACAACTCCTCTGCCTTCCGCCACGACCCGGACGTGCCGCTGGTCGTCGCCGAGGTCAATCCGCACGCCCTGCAGGGCCACCACGGCCTGATCGCGAACCCGAACTGCTCGACGATGCAGATGGTCGTGGCACTGGCGCCGATCCATCACGCCGCCGGGATCGAGCGGCTAATCGTCGCCACCTACCAGGCGGTCTCGGGTACCGGACATTGGGCGCTCGAGGAGTTCGATAAGCAGGTGCGCGCCGACGTGGCCGGCGAGCCGGTGCCGGCGCCGCAGGTCTACCCGGAGCAGATCGCGTTCAACGTGATTGGCGCGGCCGGCTCGTTCCCGGACGGCGACGATCACACCGACGAGGAACGCAAGCTGATGTTCGAGACGCGGAAGATCCTCGAGGACGAGCGGATCGGCGTGGCCGTCACCTGTGTCCGCGTCCCGGTGCGGATCTCCCACTCGGAGGTCGTGAACGTTCAGACTCGCGAGCCGCTGAGCGCCGCGCAGGCGCGTGGCCTGCTGGACCACGCACCCGGGGTGATCCTCGAGGACGTGCCCTCGCCGCTGCGTGCGGAGGGCCACGACGAGGTGTTCGTCGGGCGCCTGCGCGACGACGACTCGCATCCGCGCGCGATCTCGATGTTCATCGTCGCCGACAACCTGCGGAAGGGCGCCGCGACCAACGCCGTGCAGATCGCCGAGCTGCTGATCCGCGACGGGCTGCTGCCCTCGCGCGCGCCGGCCGCTGCCTGAGCAGGGACCGAGGGACCACTACCGGTGGTGAGGGAGCGCCCGCTGGCGCTCCCCAGCGGGCGGGCCCCGACTCGCGCTGTTCCCAGCCGGCGATCGCGACTCGTCGCTGCCTGCCGGCGCCCGCCAGCGGGCGGGCGCCGGCTCGCGCCTACCATTCGACGGCGGCCGCTACTCGCCCCCGAACAGCCGCTGCATCGCCTGGTTCACGTCGCCCGGGGTCAGCGTGCCGCGCACGACGCCGGTGGCGTCGACCGCGACCAGGGCGCCCATCTCGCCCAGCGCCGCGACGCGCAGCACGTCGGTCAGCGGCTGATCGGTGCGGATCTCGAGCGCGCTGCGCTGGTCGGTCTCGGTGACGGACTGCACCGGGTCCCCGGCGTCATCGCGGACGCCTTCCTCGACCCGGTAGCGCCGCGCGATGCCAGTGAAGCAGCCGTCGGCGTCCACGACCGGTAGCCACGGCTGCTCGTAGCGGCGGAAGTACTCGTCGAGCGCCTCGGACAGCGGCAACGTCGAGGTCAGCGTGATCGGGTCGCCGTCCATGATGTCGGCGACGTGCACCGTCTGGATCCGCGCGGTGATCGCGGTGCCGCGTAGCGCGGAGGCGGCAGACTGGTAGAGCATGACCGCCAGCAGCAGCAGCCAGATGCCGCCGAAGGCGCTGCCACGGACAGCAACCACGAGGCCGATGATGCCGAGGATGATCGAGAATGCGCGCCCGAGTTGGGCGGCGACGCGCGTGCCCTTGAGCTGGTCGCCGCTCAGCTTCCAGACCACGGCTCGCGCGACGCGGCCGCCGTCGAGCGGGTAAGCCGGGATCAGGTTGAAGATGAAGATGAAGACGTTCATCACCAGCAGCCAGCTCAGTGACAGCAGCACCGGTGTGATCGTGATGCCGTCGTTAAGCTCGGCGGCCTGGACCAGGCGGTGCGGGCCGACCAGCACGAGATCGACGATCAGGCAGACGACGACCACGAGCAATGTCCCTAGTGGCCCGGCCAGCGCGATCTCCGTTTCCTCGCGCGGACTCTCGGCGTCGCGGCCCATGAAGGTCGTGCCGCCGAATAGGAACAGCTCGATGCGGTCGACGGCGATGCCGCGGCGCCGTGCCGCGAACGCATGCCCGAGCTCGTGCGCGAGCAACGACGCGAAGAACAGCATTACGGTGATGACGGTCGTGATGTAAGCGGTGGTCTGCGATGCCCCGAGGACGTTGCGGAAAGACCCCGAGAGCAGGAAAACCAGCAGGAACAGCATCACGAACCAAGTGCCGTCGACACCGACGCGGATGCCGGCGATCTCTAACAGCTTGATCGAGCGCGGCCTAGCAGACATGCTGCCATAGTGACACAGCGATGAGGAATTGAAGAGGAGCGGCGGATGAGCGTAACGATTGAGAAACTCCGCGAGCGGCTGGCGCAGATCTATGACCTCCAGGCCGTCGAGGAGCTACTGGGCTGGGATCAGCAGACGCAGATGCCCCGCGACGGTGCCGCCGGACGCGCGGAGGCGACGGCCACGATCGCGCGGATCGCGCACGAGCGCTTCACCTCCGCGGAGACCGGCGAGCTGCTTGCCGCCGCTGCCGGCGAGCTCGAAAACGGCGATCCGAGCTCGGACGATGCCGTGATCGTCAGGAAGACCAAAGCCGACTACCGCCGCGCCACCACGGTCCCCGACGACCTTGCCGCCGAGCTTGCCCGCGCGGCGTCGGCCGGCGAGGACGCCTGGGTTGCGGCTCGCGCCGAGAATGACTTCCAGGCCTTCGCGCCCTACCTGCAGCACAACATCGAGCTGGCCCGCGAGTACGTCGACTGCGTCAAGACGACGGGCGACTACGACAGCGCCTACGACGCGCTGCTCGACGGCTACGACCGCGGCATGCGTACCGCGACGGTGCAGGCCCTGTTCTCCGAGCTGCGGGACGCGCTGGTGCCGTTGATCGCCGAGCTGCGCGACCGTTCGCTGCCGGGTACCGAGCTCCTCGCGGCGCCGTTCGCCGTCGCCGACCAGCGCCGGCTCGTCGCCCAGGTGCTCGCGCGCATGGGCTTCGACGCGGCAAGCTGGCGCATCGACGACACGATCCACCCGTTCGAGACCTCGTTCGGCTTAAGTGACGTGCGGATCACGACCCGCTACGCCGAGGACTACTTCCCGACGGCGCTGTTCGGCGTCATGCACGAGGCGGGCCACGGCCTGTACTGCGCCGGGGTGGCGCCGGAGCTGGCGCGCACGCCGCTGGCCGACCTCGACTCGCTGGTGCTGCACGAGTCGCAGAGCCGGCTGTGGGAGAACATGGTCGGGCGGAGCCGTGCCTTCAGCGAGTGGCTGGCACCGCGTGCCGCGGCCCTCGGTGGCGGCGCGCTCGCCGGCCTCGACGCCGGCACCCTATTCCGCTCGGTGAACAAGGTGACCCCGTCGCTGATCCGGATCGAGGCCGACGAAACCACCTACGCGCTGCACATCGTGCTGCGCTTCGAGCTCGAGCAGGAGCTGGTCGAGGGCCGGCTGGCGGTCGCCGACCTGCCGCAGGTCTGGGCCGAGCGGATGCGCTCCTACCTCGGCGTCGAGGTGGGCAGCGACGCCGACGGCGTCATGCAGGACGTGCACTGGTCGAGCGGGCTGATCGGCTACTTCCCGACCTACGCGCTCGGCACGCTGGTCTCGGGCCAGCTCTGGCAGCGCCTGCGGGCGGAGCTGCCCGATCTCGACGCCGAGCTTGCCCGTGGTGAGCTGGGCGGCGCGCGCGAGTGGCTGGGTGAGAACGTCTACCGGCTCGGCTCCCGCTACACGAGTCAGGAGCTGGTGGCAAGGGTCTGTGGCGGCCCGATCGCCGTCGCCCCATTCGTCGACTACCTGAAGGCCAAGCTGACCGACGTCTACGGCGTGGCGCTGTAGATTATCCGACTGAACTTGCATGACCTGAACCCCCAGGAGAGAAAAATGAGCCAGACACCAGTGAAGGTGGTTGTAACCGGCGCGGCCGGCCAGATCGGCTATGCGGTGCTCTTCCGTATCGCCAGCGGCCAGTTGCTCGGCGCCGATGTGCCAGTGAAGCTGTCGCTGCTCGAGATCCCCGCCGTCGTCAAGGCGGCTGAGGGCACCGCGATGGAACTTGACGATTGCGCGTTCCCGCTGCTCAGCGGCATCGAGATCAGCGACGACCCGAACCGGGCGTTCGACGGCGCGAACGTCGCGCTGCTGATCGGGTCACGTCCGCGCAAAGCCGGTATGGAGCGCGCCGACCTGCTCGACGCGAACGGCGGCATCTTCAAGCCGCAGGGCCAGGCGCTGAACGCCCACGCCGCCTCCGACATCCACGTGCTGGTCGTCGGCAACCCGGCGAACACCAACGCTCTGATCGCCCAGCGCAACGCTCCGGATATCCCGGCCGAGCGCTTCAGCGCGATGACGCGCCTTGATCACAACCGTGCCCTGGCACAGCTCGCCAAGAAGGTCGGCGCGCCGGTTAAGGACCTCACCAACGTCACGATCTGGGGCAACCACTCCGCCACGCAGTACCCCGACATCTTCCAGGCGAAGGTCGCCGGTCAGCCCGCGTCGGCGGCGTTCGAGGACCAGGCGTGGCTCGAGAACGACTTCATCCCGACCGTGCAGAAGCGCGGCGCGGCGATCATCGACGCCCGCGGCGCCTCGAGCGCGGCCTCCGCTGCGAACGCGGCGATCGACCAGGTGCACGACTGGCTGCTGGGGACGCCCGAAGGTGACTGGGTGTCGATGGCGGTGCCGTCCGACGGCTCCTGCGGCGTGCCGGAAGGGATCATCTCCAGCTTCCCGGTGACCTGTGCTGACGGCAAGTACGAGATTGTCCAGGGCGTGCCGCTGAGCGACTTCTCGCGCGCTGGAGTCGACCGCAGCGTTGCCGAGCTGGGAGAGGAGAAGGCCGCCGTCGAGGGGCTCGGCCTGATCTGATCGGCTTGTAGTGGTGGCGCGCCCGCGCTTCGGGCGCGCCACTTGCTTTGCTTGCTCCAAGACCCCCGGGGGCGGCTCTAACAGCCGCCGGCCTGAGCCTCTAGCCGGTGACGGCCGGGAGCTTGGAATCCACCGTGGCGGGCGCCGACTCGGCGCTGCCAGGATGCCAGCCCTGCTCTTGACGGCTGACCTTGCCGCTCTCGGCGAGTCCGGGCAGGACACGGTAAAGGTAGTTCGGCTGGATGTGCAGCTGCTCGGCCATCTGCGGGATCGTGATCCCCGGCTGCTGCTGCACCATCTCGAGTACTTGCATCGCCCGTGTCTTACGGCTACCGCGAGCGGCGTGCGGACCGCGTCCGTTACGCCTGCTGGCGCCGCTACGTGGGGTAACGGGCCCAGCGTGGCGGCCGTCACGCTGGGCATGGGCTGACAGGCGGCCGGTGACGGCCGGTGCCTCACCTGTAAGCATGGCCCTTGCGGCCATTAACCGCTGCTGCTCCTGCTGCAGCTCCTTCAGGCGGCTGTCGATGTCCTTAACAGCCGCGGCTACGAACCCCTCCATCTAGCACCTCGGTCCTGGACTGCGGGTAACTGTCAGGAACAATATATACGCAGCCCTCTGTCACCGCTAGCTATGTTCCACGAGCTGCTTTAGCTGTGACAGCGAGCGCCTGGCTTCGTGTTCGGACGAGGCGCCGACCACTAGCCGGTTGGCGATCTGTGCGAGCGGGCCGCCGGGTGTGTTGAACTCGTTGCTGTAGTCGAACAGTGTGTGCTGATCGTCGAGCTTCGACAGGTGATAGCGGATCAGCGCGTGTGAGAGTGCGGGCCCCCGGCCGCGCCACTCGGCGAACCGTGGGGCATGGACTTCGGCGAGCGTCCAGTGAACTTTGAATGTCAGACCGAGCAGATGCAGGACCTGCTCCATCTCCGCGCCCTTAGCTACCGGGTCCGGCGAGATGAGCTTCACAGACCGATGGATAGTCACCCACTGGTCGAAGCGCAGCGGATCCATGATCACCGCCCATACCGCCGCGACCGGTGCGTCTATCTCAATTTCAGTGCTGACGATGCTCATGCTCGGCAGGCCCAGCGTCTGATCGCAGCCAGCACGCGGTCATGCCGGCTGCTGCCCCTTTTCACAGCGTCGAGCTTACCCGCGCCGGCGGCGCCGTCGCTAGCGCGCGCGCAGCGGCTCGTGCGACTCCCAGGCCAGGAGTGCGTGCGCGATTCCCGCCCGCAGCGGGTGGGGCACCTGGTGCAGGACGGTGCAGGCCTCCGGCTCGCGCGGCAGCAGGTCGCTCTGCAGACCGTCCATCAGTGGTCCGACCAAAGCATGCTGCTCGCCGGCCACAAGCGCCGCGAGCCGACTGGCAAGCGGGGTTGCGCTGAGCTGGTCAAGGTCCAGGACCGGGCGCGGCAGCAGCAGCTCGTCCCTGATGGCGGCAAGCAGCTCGCCATAGGAGACGACGTCCGGACCGGCGATATCGAGCGAGCGCCGAGGCAGCTCGGTGGCAGTGGCGGCCAGCGCCAGACACTCGATTACGTCGCGCTGATCGATCGGCGCCGTGCGGTAGCGATGCCAGGCGAGCATCGGCAGTAGCGGCAGGCGCTCGACCAGCCGCACGAGCAGGCGGAAGGAACGGGAGCGCTCGCCAATCACGATCGAGGCCCGCAGCGCGACGGTGTCGGGGAACTCTGCCAGCAGCGTCTCCTCGACCCGGAGCCGGCTCGCGAGGTGGGGCGAGGCCGGGCCCTCGGTGGGCACGAGGCCGCCGAGGAAGATGACCCTGCGCACGCCGGCCGCGACCGCGGCGGCGGCGAAGTTCCGGGCGGCGCGCTGCTCGCGCTCGGGGAAGCTCGCGCCGCTCGGCTCTTCGCCAGCAGGTGAGGCCCCACCGCTCGGCTCCGTACTCGCAGGTGAGCTCCCACCCGACGGCCTCGTCTCCATCGAATGGATCAGGTAGTAGGCAACCTCGGTCCCGGCGAGCGCCTCGGCCAGGCCCTCGCCGCTGACCGCGTCGGCGACGGCGAGCTCGGTGCCGTCGGGGAGGCTCCCCGGCTCGAGCTCGTCGGCGTGATGGCGGCTGAGGCCGCGCAGCTGGTGTCCGTCGGCTCGCAGCCGGGGCGCAAGCGCCGCGCCCATGAACCCGGTGATGCCAGTGATCAGGATCCGCATCTGACTGACTCGCTCCACATCTAACTCACTCGCCCTTCGAGCTTAGGCCCGATCCCGGTAGATCTACACGCCCGGAACTGTCAGGAAAACGCCCGGAAAATGCGCCGGATTTGTGACCATCAACGAAAAAACACGCTAATAGCAGGGAAATCAATTGTGACGAAAGTGTTGCGTTTTCCGGGATTCGGGTTTGCGGACGGCGCCGTCAAGAGCTTTGATGAAGCCATGGCGAAGGGTCGCACACAGAGCTCCAAGGTCACTTGCGAAGGTTGCTACTTCAAGTGCCATGGTCTCTGTGCAGTGAGCGAAGCCGGCCCCTGCGCCACGTTCCGGCCGGACCGCCCGGAGGGCCTGCGGCCCCCGCAGCAGATGCGGTTCGACTTCCGCTCGGAGCGCCGCCTGCAAGTGGCCTGGGCGTTCCCGTCACCGGCCGAGCAGGTCGCGCTGCGCCGCTGAGCCGGGTTGGGAACGGCCGTCCCCAACCCCGCCCGGCGCTAGCGCGCCGCTCGGCCACTGACGCCCGCTCAAGCACCGGTCTCCGCCTGGCCGTTGACGCCCGCCACCGCTGGTAATGTCGGCGACTGTGGAGATCGAGGTCCTGGGCAAGTCGAACGCGTGGCCGGACGCCGGCGGCGCCTGCAGCGGCTACCTCGTCAGGGATGGCGAGTTCACCTTGCTCGTCGACTGCGGCACCGGTGTGTTCGCGAAGCTCCGCGCCCGGCAGCGCTTCGACGGGGTTGACGCGATCCTGCTCAGTCACCTGCACCCGGACCACTACCTCGACCTGATCCCTTACAGCCAGGCGCTGCGCTTCGCCCCTGCGGTGAAGCGCCCGCGGCTGCCGCTGTTCGGTCCACCCGGCACCGGCGAGCTGCTGCAGCAGCTCGCGGCCCTCGGTGCCGGTGAGCAGCTTGACGCCGCCTTCGAGCTGCGCGAGTACGACGCGGCGACGGCGCTTGAGCTGGGACCGCTGAGGCTGCGCTTCGCGGCGGTCCCGCACTTCATCGAGACCTACGCCTGCCGGATCACTGGCGGCGACGGCTCGAGCTTCACCTACGGCGCCGACTGCCGCTTCAATCGCGAGCTGATCGATCTGGCGCGCGCGAGTGACCTGCTGCTGGTCGAGGCGACCCTAGGTGCAGCACCGCCGCCGCCCGCTGGCGGCGGCCACATGACCGCCCGCCAGGCCGGCGAGACAGGGCAGCTGGCCGGCGTCCACTCGCTGCTTGTGTCGCACTTCTCCGACACGCTCGACCAGGCGGTGCTTGCAAGCGCCGCCGCAGAGGGCTTCGGCGCGGCGGTGACGCTTGCCGGCGAGGGTAGAATCCTGCGCCTAGCGAACTGAGCGCAAGCGGCCGTTATGCTTGCAACCGAGTCCAAACCGGAAGGGGTGCGAGGTTGTTCAAGGCGAAGAAGAGTGAGACGGCAGAAGCGGCCGAGGTGAAGGACAAAGGCCGCAAGCCCGAGGTGGAGGACAAAGGCCGCAAGCATAAGGGCGGCAAGCGCGTCGTGAGGCTGTTCGGCCTCGCCATCCTCGCCGCGGGCGCGGCGCTGGCCTTCTCGAAGGGCCTGCGCGAGAAGGCGCTCGACAAGCTGTTCGGCGCCGAGGAGCAATTCGACTACACCCCGCCGGCAAACCCGCCGCAGAGCGAAGACGCCGACGACACCAAAGCAGCCGAGTAGTAGCGGTGGGGTCGGGTAGATCTCGGGGTCTAGACGGCCCGGGGGTCTAGACGGCCCGACCCGACGTCTAGCCGGCCCGGGGGTCCAAAGGGCTAGACGACAGTGAAGCGGGGAAGGAAACCGCGCCTCAGGCGCGGTTTCCTTCCCCGCTTCCGTTTCCGGCAGGCCGCCGTTTCCGGCAGACCGCGGCCTCACGCAGGCCGCCGTTTCCGGCAGGCCGCGGCCTCACGCAGGCCGCCGTCTCAGTCTTCAAGCTTCGGCGAGTGCCACGGCGCGGCCAGGCGCCGCCGCAGCTCGTCGCGCAGCGAGTCGATCTGGACGCGGTCCTGAGCGAGGCTGTCGCGATCGCGGATCGTGACCGTGTGGTCCTCCATCGACTGGTGATCGACCGTGACCGCCCAAGGGGTGCCGATCTCGTCCTGGCGGCGATAGCGCCGCCCGATCGCGCCGCCCTCGTCGTATTCGACCTGCATGTCCTCGCGCAGTGAATGCTGGATCTCACGGGCGAGCTCCGGCTGCCCGGCCTTCTTGATCAGCGGCAGAACCGCGACCTTCACCGGGGCAATCTGCGGGTGCAGGCGCAGGACCACGCGTGTCTCGCCGTCGATCTCGTCCTCGTCGTAGGCATCGACCAAGAAGGCCAGCGTGGCACGGTCGGCGCCGGCGGACGGCTCGATCACGAACGGTGTGTAGCGGCGGCCGTTCGCGGTGTCGACGTAGTCGAGCTTCTCGCCCGAGTACTTGGCGTGGCGGCTGAGATCGTAGTCACCGCGGTTCGCGATGCCCTCGAGCTCGGACCAGCCCATCGGGAAAAGGTACTCGACGTCGCTGGTGGCGACGGCGTAGTGCGCGAGCTCCGCCTGCTCATGCGGGCGAAGGCGCAGATGGTCCTGCCGCAGGCCGAGCCGGACGTACCAGTCAAAGCGGGTCTTGAGCCAATGCTCATGCCACTTCGGCGCGTCTTCAGGCGGCACGAAGAACTCGAGCTCCATCTGCTCGAACTCGCGCGTCCTGAAGACGAAGTTCCCAGGGGTGATCTCGTTGCGGAAGCTCTTCCCGACCTGGGCGATGCCGAATGGCGGCTTCTTCCGCGCGAACTGCAGGTAGTGCTTGAAGTTCAGGAAGATGCCCTGCGCGGTCTCGGGCCGCAGGAAGACGGTCGAGCCGTCCTCCTTCACGGGGCCGACGGTCGTCTCGAACATCAGATTGAAGTTGCGCGAGTCGGTGAGGTCGCACTGCGGCGCCTCGCCGGGATGCACGGAGGGCTTGTGTCCGCACTCGCTCTGGTCGAGCTTGTCGGCGCTGAAGCGCCGCTTGCAGAAGCGGCAGTCGATCAGCGGATCGGTGAAGCCGGCAACGTGACCGGACGCCTCCCACGTGCGTGGATGCTGGATGATCGCCGAGTCAAGCGCGACCACGTCGTCGCGCTCCTGCAGCAGTGAGTGCCACCACTGCGCCTTGACGTTGTTCTTCAGCAGCACGCCGTAGTGACCGTAGTCATAGCTCGAGCCGATGCCTCCGTAGATCTCGCTCGAAGGGAAGATGATCCCACGGCGCTTGCACAGCGCGACGATCTTATCCATGGTTACGACGTCTGTGGCCATTGTTCGCATCCTACGGAAGTCCGCTCCCGGACGCGGTCAATCGCTGGGACCCGGCGCCTGCGAAGCGGCGCGGGTGACCGGGTTCTATCCTTGGAAGGGCACCTTGGCACTCTCACGCCGAGAGTGCCAAGGTAGTGGAGCGGATCTACCGCTGCACGTTTGTGAAAGCGATCCTGCGAAAACTAGAGTTATCGAGCGATGCCGATCTACGAGTACAAGTGTGGGAATGGCCACGTCTTCGAGGCGAAGCAGCGCATGAGTGACGATGCGCTGAGCGAGTGCGAGATCTGCGGGGAGCCGGTGCAGCGGCTTCTGTTCCCGCCTGCGATCCACTTCAAGGGCTCCGGTTTCTACAACACCGACTACGGCACCAAGCGCCGCGCGCGCGAGAAGGCTGCGCAGACTGCGAAGGACAAGGAGGCATCGACCTCCAAGTCGGAGACGTCGTCGTCCAAGTCCACTGCCGGCGAGAGCAAGGTCGCCAAGCCTGCCTCGAGCACGGCCGCGCCCAGCCCGGCCGCCGGCTGACGGCATCCGTGAGGCGCCGCCGGTACCCCACGTCTCTACGCGGCTCGCAGGCCGATCCGGCGGCCATCTACTTCCCGTGCAGGAGGACGTTCACCTCGCTGGTGACGTTGGCTGACCGCGGCACGAGCACGTCCTCGCCGTTGTAGCTGCCGGAGGCCTCGTTCAACGTGCGCGGCGTGGAGTTGCCCCCGATCTCGGACGAGGCGAAGAGCTGCAGCAGCGAGAGCCCGCCCATGTCGGTCTGGATCACGCCCGGCGCATCCCAGGCTGCCCAGGGCAAGTGCGTGAACGTGTGGAAGGTCTTCAGCTGCGAGCGCATTGCGTTCATGATCTGCTGCTGCATCTTCTCGCGACTGATGTCGTTGTAGGCGGCGTTGCAGGAGTTCTCCCGGGTGCGGGCGAGCGTCAGCGCCTCGTCGCCGTTGAGGTGGTGGACACCCGGCTTCAGGTTGAGCGTATAGCCGCCGTCCGCGGCGCCGCCGGAGATCTGCGAGCAGATCCGCGGCGTCTTCACAGTCACGCCACCGATGTCGTTGATGAACTTCGGGAAGTTTCCGAGGTCGACCACGATCATGTGGTTGATCTGCAGGCCGGTCAGGCTCTCGACCGCCTTGATCGTCTCGGCCGGGCCGCCGAGCTGCCAGGCAGCGTTGATCTTGTAGTGGCCGTAGCCGGGGAGGTCGACGAGGGTGTCGCGCGGGATCGACAGCCGCCGCGAGACGCCGCCGCCGATCCGCCAGATCATAATCGTGTCGGTGTTGGCGTCCTTCTCGCTGTAGTTGGCGCCGCCCTCCTTCGAGCTGTAGCCCGTGGTCGGACGGTTGTCGAGGCCAAGCACCAGCACGTTGTCCGCCTTCACCAGCATCGGTCCACCGCCGGTCAGCGCCGCCTTCGCGCCCGACGGCAGGTTCCCGGAATCGCGCGAGGCGCTGATGAAGAACAGCACGACCGACAGCAGCAGCCAGCCGACGATGACTGCCACCACCGTCTTCAGCAGCCGCATCAGCGTCAAGCCGCGTAGGCCCAGCAGCGGCCGGTGCATGAAGCCGCGGCGTCGGCCTCGCCCGGAGCCGGGGGGCGCCGAGCCGGGCGGCTGCGAACCGTACGAGTCGCGTCCGCGTGAGCCTCGCGGCGGCGCGGTGCGGCTCAGCTCCTGCTCTTCAAGCTCGAAGTCGCTCTGACCACGAAGTCGGGCGACCGGTCCGCGGGGTCGCGAGCGATAGACGTTGTAGGGGACGTCGCCCTCGTAGGGGTCGACCGGCCCGGGGCCGCCTTGTCCGCCGCGCCCTGACCTGCCGCGACCCGATCCACCGCGACCTGGCCCGCCGGCGCTACCGCTGTAGCCGCCCTGCCCGCCGCGCCCGCCGGCGCCGCCCTGCCCAGAGCTGCCGCTGCGCCCGGAGCTGCCGCCCTGCCCAGAACCGCCACCCTCACGCCCGGAGCTGCCACCTTGCCCGGGAGTGCCCCTGCGCCCGGAACCGCCGCCAGAGCGGGCGGCGTACGTCCAGCCTCGGTCGTCGCCGCCGTGGCGGTGGCGCGGCTCGCCGCGATAAGGGTCTTTGTCTGAGTCTCGTGCCATCAAGTTGGGTACGCACAGTCGGCTTCGCGGGCGCGGCGCCAGATCCTGCCCGAACACCCGCCCGACCAGGATCATGCAAGCTCCTAAAGATCCCGCAAGCGATCTCGCAATCGTGTGGCGCCTCCGCCGGCCGAGCTCGCCGCCTCGCCGCCGTCTTATACATATAGTGGCGGCATGTTTGCAAGCTCCCATGCCGGCTCCGGCGCCCCGTCGACGATGACGTGCCCGCGCCCGGCCCCGGGCAGACCCTGCGCCACCCGCGCCACCCGGTGCGCGGCAGCCGCCCGATGAGCGGCAAGCTCAGCGTCTGCGCGACGCCGATCGGCAACCTCGAAGACGTCACCCTGCGCGTGCTCAGCACTCTGCGCGACGCCGACCTGATCGCCTGCGAGGACACCCGCCACACGCATCTGCTGCTCCAGCGCCACGGCATCACCGGCAAGCTGGTCAGCTACCACGAGCACAACGAGCGCAGCCGCACGCCTGAGCTGCTGGCTCGCATCCGCGACGGGGAGAGCGTTGCGCTGGTCTCCGACGCCGGCATGCCGCTGGTCTCCGACCCCGGCTTCACGCTCGTGCGGGCCTGCGCCGAGGCGGGCCTCACGGTCGAGGTCCTGCCCGGCCCGTCGGCACTGCTGACCGCCCTGGTGGCAAGCGCGCTGCCGGCGGACCGCTGGTGCTTCGTCGGCTTCCTGCCGCGCCGCCGCGAGCAGCTTACCGAGGTGCTGCGGACGCCCGAGACGCTGGTTGCCTACGAGTCGCCGCATCGTGCCGGTGCCACGCTGGCGCTGCTCGCCGAGCTCGATCCGGCGCGGACGGTGGCGCTCTGCCGTGAGCTGACGAAGGTCCACGAGGAGGTCGTGCGCGGCACCGCCGCCGAGCTGGCTGAGCGCTACCAGGAGGAGGAGCCGCGCGGCGAGCTGGTGCTGGTGGTCGGTGCCGCCAGCACCGGTGAGCCCGACCTCGGCCCGGCCCTCGAGCAAGTGCGCCGGCTGGTCGCGGCGGGGGCGAAGCCGCGTACCGCCGCAAGCGTCGTCGCAGAGCTGACCGGCACCAGCGCCAACGTCCTGTACCGGACTCTGACCGAGCGCCCTCGGTAGTCTCTAGAGCCGATGTCCTTCTACCTCACCACGGCGATCGATTACGTGAACGGCGTGCCGCACCTGGGTCACGCCTACGAGAAGATCGCCACCGACGTCATCGCCCGCCACATGCGCCAGCGCGGTGAGGACGTGTTCTTCCTGACCGGCACCGACGAGCACGGCGAGCCGGTCGCCGACTCGGCGCGCGCCAACGGCCTCGAGCCGCAGCAGTGGGCTGACCGCAACGCCGCCCGCTTCAAGGCGCTGTGGCAGCGTCTCGGCATCTCCAACGACTTCTTCATCCGCACCACCGATGCCCAGCACGAGGCCAAGGTGCAGGAGGTGCTGCAGAAGGTCTACGACAACGGCTTCGTCTACAAGGGCGTCTACGAGGGCTGGTACTGCCCCCGCTGCGCCGACTTCAAGACCGAGGCCGAGATCATCGAGGGCAACCGCTGCCCGATCCACGAGATCGAGCTGACCCGCGAGCACGAGGAGAACTGGTTCTTCAAGCTCTCGGCCTTCCAGTCCCAGCTCGAGGCCCACTTCGCGCAGCACCCCGACTTCGTGCAGCCGGCCCGGGCGATGAACGAGGCCGCTGCCTTCCTGGAGGGCGGTCTGCAGGACATCTCGCTCTCGCGCTCGCAGATCAGCTGGGGCATCACCGTGCCGTGGGATCCGAGCCACGTCTTCTACGTCTGGTTCGACGCGCTGCTGAACTACTACACCGCGCTGTCCTACGCGCGTGACGGGGAGGACCTGACCGATCGCTACTGGCCCGCCCAGCTACACGTGATCGGCAAGGACATCCTGAAGTTCCACACGATCTTCTGGCCCGCGGTCCTGCTTGCGGCAGATTTGCCGGTCCCGGAGCACGTGTTCGTCCACGGCTTCCTGATGGCCGCCGACGGCCGCAAGATGAGCAAGTCGCTCGGCAACGTCCTCGACCCGTTCGAGGTGCTCGAGACCTACGGCGTCGACGCACTGCGCTACTACCTGATGCGCGAGGTCGTCTTCGGCGCCGACGGCGCCGTCGGCCTCGAGGGCCTCGCCGCTCGCTACAACTCCGAGCTCGCCAACGAGTACGGGAACCTCGCCTCGCGCACCCTGGCGATGATCGAGCGCTACCGCGCTGGTGTCGTCCCGGACGTGCCGCTCGACCCCGAGATCGTACGGGAGTTCGGCGACCTGTCCGAGCGCGTCAAGGCCCGCTTCGACAACTTCGAGCTGCACGGCGCGATCGCCGACACCTGGGAGCTGGTGCGGCGGCTGAACCGCTACGTCGAGGAGCGCGCCCCCTGGCAGCTGGCGAAGGACCCCGCGCAGTCGCAGGCACTCGATCAGGTGCTGGCGACCCTGCACGAGGGCATCCGCGCCGCCAGCGTGCTGCTTTACCCGATCGTCCCCGGCAGTGCCGGCAAGTTGCTCGCGGCCCTCGGGGCGCCGGACACGGACTTCGCCAAGGCGGGCCTTTCCGCCGCCGGCCCGCTGGCCGGCGGCGTCACCGTCAGCTCGCTGCCGCCCCTGTTCCCGAAGCGGAGCTGAGCGCGCCGGGTGCGAGGGATCAGATGATCGACACGCACACCCACCTTGACTCCTGCGAGCCGCCGAACGACGCGCTGGTCGCGGCGGCCCGCGCGGCCGGCGTCACCCGGATGGTGACGGTCGGCGGCGATCTCGACAGTGGCCGCGCGGCGCTGGCGGCGGCGGAGCAGTTCGACGACGTCTACTTCGCGACTGCGATCCACCCGAACTACGCGCGGGACTTCGTGGACACCGACATCGACGCGATCCGCGAGCTGGCCCGCCATCCGCGCTGCGTCGCGGTTGGCGAGACCGGGCTCGACTACTTCCACCACGACGCCGACCCCGACGACCAGAAGCGCGCCTTCATCGCCCATATCGAGCTCGCCCGCGAGCTCGGTAAGCCCGTGATGATTCACACCCGCTACGCCGACGACGATACGCTCGCGATCCTCGCGGACCACGCCGACGGCGTGAAGGTGGTCCTCCACTGCTTCTCGATGGCCGACCGGATCGACGAGTGCCTCGCGCACGACGACTGGTGGCTCTCGTTTGCGGGCAACGTCACATATCCGCGCAACGCGGCGCTGCGGGACGCGGCGCTGAAGGTTCCGGCCGAGCGGCTGCTGGTCGAGACCGACGCTCCCTACCTCTCTCCGCAAGCGCAGCGCGGCCGGCCGAACGTCCCCGCCAACGTCGTCATCACCGCCGCCGCGCTGGCGGTTGAGCGCCGGGTCCCGTACGACCGGTTCGAGCGTGACGAGCAGCTTGCGGCGGCTGCGGTGTTCGGTTGGTGAAGCTCGGCCAGAACTTCCTTGTCGATCGCAACATCCTCGATGTGATCGAGCGCCTCGCGGAGCTCGGATCCGAGGATGTGGTGCTCGAGGTTGGCGGTGGTGGCGGCATCCTCACCGAGCGACTGCTGGCGCGCGTCGGCTACGTCCACGTGGTGGAGTTGGATGCGGGTCTCGAAGCCCGCCTGCGCGAGCTGACGGCAGGCAGCGAGACTGGCCGGCTCTACATCGCCGACGCGGTGACCCTCGACTACCGTCAGCTCGCGCCCCCGCCGACGAAGCTGGTCGCGAACCTCCCCTACGGAGTCGCCGCAACCGTGATCCTGAAGTCGATCGCGGAGCTGCCGAGCATCGCGAGCTGGGTGGTGATGGTGCAGCGCGAAGTTGGCGAGCGCTTCGCCGCCGCGCCCGGCTCGTCCGCCTATGGCACGCCCTCGGCGCTTGCCCAGCTCGAGTGCGACGTGAAGGTACTGAGGCCGGTGTCACGCACCGTCTTCCGGCCGGTGCCGAACGTCGACTCGGTGCTCCTGGGCCTGTACCGCCGGGGTGGCCAGCGGGCCACCCCGGCGACTAGAAGGCTGATCCACGACGCCTTCGCCCACCGTCGCAAGGCGCTCGCGCGCTCGCTGGCGCTGACCGAGGGCGATCAGCCGCAGATCCGCGAGCGGGCACGGCAGGCGTTGACGGAGCTGGGGCTCGCCGCCGACGCGCGTGCCGAGCAGCTCTCGGCGGCGCAATTCGCGGCTCTGGCTGGCAAGCTCTACGCATGAGGCTGCAGGCGCTCGCTCCCGCGAAGGTGAACCTCGCCCTGTTCGTGGGCGCTCGCGGCGACGCCGGCTACCACCGCCTGGTGACCCTCTACGAGTCGATCTCGCTGGCCGACAGGCTGATCGCCGAGTCGCTCGCGCCGGGCCGGCCCGATGAGGTCGTGTGCCCGGGGGTGCGCGGCGAGAACCTGGTGGTGAAGGCTCTCGCGGCGCTGCGGCAGCGGGGCTGGGGCGGGCCGCCGCTGCGGATCCAGGTCATCAAGCGCATCCCGGTTGCCGGCGGCATGGGCGGGGGCTCCGCCGACGCCGCCGCCGCCCTGCGCCTGGCGCTGGCGTTCGCCCCCGGCCCGGCTGGCGCACTTGAGTCGATTGCGGCGCAGCTTGGTGCCGACGTCCCCGCCCAACTGCAGCCGGGCCTCGCGCTCGGCACCGGTTTCGGTGAGCTTGTCACGCGCCTGGAGCCGCTGGCCGAGCATGCCTACGCCGTTGTGCCGGTCGACGCGCAGCTTGCCACCGGGGCTGTCTACGCCGAGGCGGATCGGCTTGGCCTCGGGCGCACCGACTTCGAGCTGGAGTGGCTGCAGGGCGCGCTGGCGGACGCGACGACGGCGGTCGGGGTGCCGGTGCCGGAGCAGTCCGAGGCGCCGGCCCGGGAGCAGTCCGAGGCGCCGGCGCCGGAGCTGCGCGTGAACGACCTGCAGACAGCCGCGACGTCGCTCTGCCCCCAGACCGCGACGGCACTGCGCCGGCTCGACGAGGCCGGTGCCCCACTGGCGATGGTCTCGGGATCGGGCCCGACCGTCTTCGGGCTCTGCTGGGGCGCGGACGCCCGGCCGGCGGCCCGGGAGCTCGTACAGCGGCTCCTGGCGCGCTACCCGGGCGCTACCGTGGCGGTGCCGGTGGATGCGGCTTTCGGTGCTCCGAGCTTGCTCTGATGCGAAGTTCGGTCACAATTACGGTGATGCAGGGCGTGACCCACCCGCGTTTCCCATGAGCAACGATCACATCACATACCTGGTTGCGGCCGGCTGCGCCGTGATCGGCCTGGTTGCCTTCGCGGTCCTGGTGATGGCGCCGGCGATCTCCGCCTACCGCCGCTTCTGGGAGCGCGCGATCGCGCTGGTGCTCTCGCTCTACGTGCTGGCTGCGTTCGTGGTGGTCGGGCTCGTCGCCGGCTGGCAGCTCGTCGTCTACTGGCCGCGCGTCTTCTAGTAGTGGCTGAGCGCATGGCGGATCGCAGCAGAGCGCGAACGTCGGGTGTCAGCAACGGACTTAACCTCGCCGCGCTGGCGGAAGTCACGGGCGCGGTCCAGGGCGGCGCCGGGCTGCCGGAGGTGCTGCGCGCCGCCAGCCGCGTGCTCGGTGCGAGCTTGGTCCTGATCGACCGCTCCGCGTCGATCCTGGCGGTCGCCGCGCGCTCGCCCGCCGATGAGCGCTCGTTGCTGCGCGAGGCCGACGACGTCGCCACGATCGAGCTGAAGGTCGCCGACGCGAGCGTCGGGCAGCTGCGGATGCGGCTGCGGTCGGGCGATCCCGAGCCGGCGCTGCTGTCGCTGGTGACGACGTTGATCGCGTCCGAGGTCGAGCGCGTGCGTGCTCCCGAGCGTGCCTCCGAGCAGGCGGCCCGCGAGTTCCTCGACGCGATCCTCGATCGCCGGCTGAACGATCGCGGGCAGATTCTGGCCGCCGCGCGGGAGCTCGGCTGCGACCTTTCCTCGGGCGCGACGATGCTGGTCGTGCGGGTGCGTGCCCGCGTCCCGACCGACGACGACTGGCGCCGGCGCCTGCTGACCGTCGCTTCGCGCGGCGCCCACTCGATCGTGCCGGGTGCGTTGGCGGCGCCGAGCGAGACCGACAGTGCGACCGTGAACGTGCTCGCACCCGATCCGGACGGCGAGGCCGGCCGGCGGGCGTCGGCCGCGATCCTGCGCGAGCTCGAGTCCGGACTGGCGGGCTTCATCTTCGCGATCGGCCGCAGCCGCTGGGTCAACGATGCGTCCGAGCTCGGACGCGGCGGCAACGAGGCGATGCTGGCGGCCAACGTGATCGAGGGCGATCCCGAGGTGACCCAGCTTGCGTTCGACCAGACCGGCACCTACCAGCTGCTGCTGCCGTACATGAGCGAGCCAACCGAGCTGCGGCGGTTCTACCGCGAGACGGTGCGGCCGCTGGTCGCCTACGACGAGCAGTACGAGACTGACCTGCTGGGCACGCTCGCGACCTTCCTTGATTGCGACGCGAACGTCAACGCCACCGCGGCCCGGCTGATCACCCACCGCCACACGATCCGCTACCGCTTCGAGCGCGTGCGGGAGCTGACCGGCCTCGACGTGCAGTCAACCGACGGCCGCGAGAAGCTCTCGCTGGGCCTGAAGGCGATGCGCGTGCTCGGGATCGCGGCGCCGCGCGGGCCTGCGACCGAGCCCGGCGCCGAGGGCGGCCGGGTACCGCGATGAGCGCATCCGGGGCTGCTCGGCCCGAGGCCTGCGTCCGCGGCGTGGCGGAGATCGCGAGGGGGATCGGATGACCGTCGGCATCATCACCGGCAGCGGCGCCTACGCGCTCGCGGACCTGGCTGACGCCGAGCCTGTCACTGTCCCGACCCCGTACGGCGAGGTGCCAGTCACGCGCGGCCTGCTCGCCGGGGTCGAGGTCGCGCACATCTCCCGCCACGGTCCGCACCACGAGCGCCTCTCGAACGTCGTGAACTATCGCGGCAACGTCTGGGCGCTGCGCTCGCTCGGCGTCGATGCCGTGATCGGGACCACCGCCTGCGGCGCGGTCGACGCGAGCTTATCGTTGGGCTCGCTCATCGTCTTCGACGACCTCTACTTCATCGCGAATCGGCTGCCCGACGGCTCGCTCTGCACGTTCTACGACCAGCCCGCTGACCCTGCGCGCGGGCACTGGCTACTGCACGGCGGACCGTTCAGCGAGCGGCTCGCGTCGATCCTCGGCACGGCGGCGCTGTCACTGCCGGTCGAGAGTCAGGTCGGCGGCATCTACGGCCACGTCGACGGGCCGCGCTTCAACACGCCCGCCGAGATCGCCGCGCTGGCAGCCTGCGGCGTTGCCGCCGTCAGCCAGACCGGCGGGCCCGAGACCGTGCTCTGCGGCGAATTGCAGCTGCCGTTCGCGCTGGTCGGCTTCCTGACCGACTACGCGAACGAGGTGCGTCCGGGGGAGACCACGCCGGTCGCGGAGCTGCTCGACCACGTGCGCGAAGCTCCGGAGGCGTTCGCTGAGCTGCTCGAGGCCGCGCTGCCGCGCGTACAGGCCGCAATCGACGCCGGCGACCTCGAGCCGGCCGGCACGTTGCACCAGTTCTGAGCCGCCGGCCAGCAGACCGGCGTGTGGGTGAGACGACCGGCGACCAGCGTCGATTCTGATCAGCTTGCCGCTGTTCGGCGCGCTCCCTACCTGACGCGACCGGGCTCAACCCGTAAAACCTCGCACTCTGTCGCCGAGCCCCGTGGATTTCGGGATTCGTCGGCATATAGACGTAAAACCTCGAACTCCGGCGCCCTCGCGGCCGGAGTTCGAGGTTTTACGGGTCTGGTGTGGAGGACGTGCGGGTCGCAAGTCCGTCACGCGGGCGGCGCGGGACCAGCGAGAGCCAGCGGCGTGAACCTACCGTCTACCGGGACCGGAAGCCCGACCGACCAGACTGGGGGACGAGGACTCGAACCCCGATTCCCGGGACCAAAACCCGATGTATTGACCTGTTATACGATCCCCCAAAGTCGCCTGCACTCTAGCAATGGCGGCGCTCCGACAGCCTGGTGCCACTGGGTTGCCGCGGCGCTCTGGCAAAGTGGTGGCAGCCAAGTGCTGCGGCACCCCGGCAGGGTGGTGGCGTTGGGGTGGTGTACCGCTCCGGCGGGGCGGTGGCGGCCGGGTGCCGCGGGACGCTTGTTACCGGCCTGTGATGCCCCCCGGCGTGCGATCGCCTAGGATATGCGCGTCGTGCCAGCCCCTGTCGTAGTCATCCTTGCTGCCGGCCAGGGAACGCGTATGCGTTCGCGGACACCGAAGCTCCTGCACCCGCTCTGCGGGCGCGAGATGATCGGTTGGCCGATCGCCGCGGCCCGCGCGGCCGGTGCGGCGAAGATCGTCGTCGTCGACTCGCCGGCGCGGCCGCTGCAGCAGTACGTCGACGCCGACGTCGAGGTTGCGGTGCAAGCTCAGCCGCACGGCACCGCTGACGCGCTGGAGGCTGCCGCCGCGCACTTCGAGCTCGGCGTCCCGGTGCTCGTGCTCTACGGCGACGTGCCGCTGATCCGGCCGCAGACGCTGACGGCGCTTGCCGCCGCTCATGCGCAGGCGGGTGCCGCGGCGACGATGCTGACCGCCACGCTCGACGACCCCAGCGGCTACGGTCGCGTTGTGCGCGGCGCCGACGGCCAGGTCGAGCGCGTCGTCGAGACTAAGCGCCCCGGTGACGCCACCCCTGAGCAGCTCGAGATCCACGAGGTGAACACCGGGATCTACGCCTTTGACGGCGGTGTGCTTGCGGGCGCGCTGGCGCAGGTCGGCGACGACAACGCGCAGGGCGAGCGCTACCTGCCGGACGTGCTGCCCGTGTTGCGTCGCGACGGCCGTCGGGTCGCCGCGCTGGCGCTGGGCGACCCGGTCGAGATGTTCAACGTGAACGATCGCCGGGCGCTCGCGCAGGCTTGCGCGGTCGCGCAGCGCCGGATCAACGACGCGCACATGCTGGCTGGCGTGACGATTGTCGACCCCGAGCGAACCCTGATCGAGGTCGACGTCCAGCTCGCCGCCGACGCCAGGATCGAGCCCGGCTGCGACCTGCGCGGCGCAACCGTCGTTGCCGAGGGGGCGGTCGTCGGACCGCACACGACACTGGTCAACAGCCGCGTCGGCGCCGGCGCCAACGTCATCCACTCCTACGTGACCGGCGCCGAGATCGGCGACGAGGTGAACGTCGGGCCGTTCGCCTATCTGCGGCCGGGCGCAGTGCTCGACACCGGCGCGAAGGCGGGGACGTTCGTCGAGATCAAGAACTCGCATGTCGGTGCGCGCAGTAAGGTGCCGCACCTCAGCTACGTCGGCGACACCGAGATCGGCGTCGACACGAACCTCGGTGCCGCGACGATCACCGCCAACTACGACGGCTACGTGAAGAACCGCACGCGGATCGGCGCGCGCGTGCACACCGGCGTGGACACGACGTTCGTGGCGCCGGTCAGTGTCGGCGACGACGTCTACACAGCCGCCGGCTCGGTCATCACCGGAAACGTGCCGGACGGGGCGCTCGCGATCGCGCGCGAACGTCAGGTGAACCGCGAGGGGTACGCGGATCGCGTGCGCGCGCTGCACGAGCAGCCGGTGGCGGACGATGGGGAGGAAGGTGCTGGCAACGGCGCTGGCAAAACCCCTGGCGACGCCGATGGCGGTGAGGGCTCCGATGGCGGGAGCTCGGGCGGCGAAGGGGCGGCGCAGCGGTGACGCTCGCCTGGAACCTCTAACGGCGCTCTTCTATTCAGCGTAGAATTGCAATTGCGATGAGCACCTTGGAGGTGAGCCCGATGTCGACGGCCGCAAGTCTCACCGATGCAAACCGGCTGCGGATCGACCCCGACAAGCGGCTGATGCTGGTCAGCGGTCGGGCGAACTTGCCGCTGGCTGAACGGATTGCCGATAAGCTCGGCGTCGAGGTTGCCCCGGTGGTCACGAAGACCTTTTCGAGCGGCGAGGTCTACTGCCGCTTCGATCAGTCGGTCCGCGGCGCTGACGTGTTCATCGTGCAGCCGACCTCCGGCAACGCCGGGGAGTCGCTGAACGCGAACGACGCGCTGATGGAGCTGCTGCTGATGGTCGACGCGGCGGTTGGCGGCTCGGCTCACCGCGTGATCGCCGTCTGCCCCTGGTACGGCTACTCGCGTCAGGACAAGAAGTCGGCGCCGCGCGAGCCGATCAGCGCCCGGCTCGTGGCGCGGATGCTCGAGTCGGCGGGCATCGACCGGATCCTGACGATGGACCTGCACTCGGGCCAGATCCAGGGCTTCTTCCAGAAGCCCTGCGACCACATGACCGCGCTCTTCATCCTCACGCAGTACTTCGCCGACCTGCAGCTCGAGAACCTGGTGGTGGTGTCCCCGGACGTCGGTCGCGTCAAGCTGAATAAGCGCTTCGCGGCGAAGCTGGGGGCGGACCTGGCGATTCTGAACAAGGAGCGTCCGCAGCAGCAGGTCGCCGAGATCGCCTACGTGATCGGCGATGTCAAGGACAAGACGGCGTTGCTGGTTGACGACATCGTCGACACCGCCGGCACGCTCAGGGCAGCTGCCGACGCGGTCCGCCAGGCCGGTGCGAAGAAGATCTACGTGGCCGCAACCCATGGGATCTTCTCGGGCAACGCCTGGGAGAACCTCGAGGCGGCCGGCTTCGAGCAGATCATCGTCACCGACACGGTGGCGATTCCACCGGGAGCCCCGAAGAACCTGAAGGTACTCTCCTGCGCCGACCTGCTGGGCCGCTCGATCCGTCAGATCTTCACTGACGGGTCCGTCAGCGAAGTCTTCGAGGGCGAGAACCAGCTGTTCTAGTCCGGCGTGTGCGCTGCTCGTAAAGCGCCTGTTCAGCGGTAGTCTGCCTCCTCCCGCGTCTGCGGCGAGATCACGTTCTACTCGATCGGCAGACTCGACGGATTCATCGCCAGACGGCACAAACGCTTGACGCGCTAGCGCTGGCTGCTTGGCGGTAAGGTGCTGGGATGCCTACGGAAACGCGTTATACGGGCGCGATGCATGTGGTAACGAACACGGTTAGGCGAGGTAATCGTGTGTACACCAGCACGTTGTTGCGCCGATCCTACCGGGAGGACGGGAAGGTCAAGAAGGAGACGGTCGCGAATCTCTCGCACTTGCCTGATGGGGAGATCGAGACCATCCGCGGCGCATTGGCTGGCCATCGCGACGCAGTCGCTGGGGCGGGTTTGGAGATCGAGCGGTCGCTCCCGGCCGGGCATGTGAACGCGGTGCTGACGATGGCGAGGCGGCTGGGGTTGGCGAAGCTGATCGACCGCCACCCGTCCCGAGAGCGGGATCTGGTGCTGGCGATGATCTGTCAGCGGGTGATCGCTCCGGCATCCAAGCTCGGGACCGTCCGCGCTTTCGAGCAGTCGACGCTGGCCTCAGAACTGGGGGTCGCGGGCGCAGATGAAGACGATCTGTATGCGTCGATGGACTGGCTTTACGAGCGCCAGGAGCGGATTGAAGACCGGCTAGCGCGCCGGCACCTGACTGATCGGGAGGGGGTGCTCTATGACGTCTCGTCGTCGTATTTCGAGGGTCGCTGTTGTGAGTGCGCCGAGGTCGGGAACTGCTCAAGTGGGAGCTGCAAATCCCCGCAGGTCTGCTCTTACAGGCTCCTGTGTGACAAGGCCGGTCGACCGATTGCCGTGGAGCTGTTCCCCGGCGAGGATTGCGACGACGAGGCGCCGGACCCCCAGATCACCGGGCTACGCGAACGGTCCCAGCTATCGCGGGTCGTGGTCGTCTCTGACCGCGGCATGAGCACCTGCGTCAACCTGGAGCTGATGGCAGGGACCGGTGAGCTCGGGTGGATTGTCGTGTTGGAGTCCCGGGCGGTCAAAAAGCTCATCCGCGATCGGACCTTGCAGCTACCGTCCTGTGATCAAGCCAACGTGACCGAGATCACAAGCAAGGATTTCCCGGGTGAGCGCCTGATCGTCTGCCGCAACCCGCAGATGGCTGCAGACCTGAACCGCCAACGCGAGGACTTGTTCGCGGCCACCGAGCGTGACCTTGACCGAATCGCCGGTCGTATTGAGCGTGGCACCCTCCAAGGTGCCGATCAGATCGAGCGTCAGGTCCAGCTCGTGCTAGGGCACTACAAGACCCAGAAGTTCTTCGAGACGTGGATCACCGATAGCAGCTTTGTCTTTCGGCGTAAGGCCGCTCTGATCGATGCCAGGGCAGCGCTGGATGGGATGTATGTGCTCAGAACCAATGTCCCCTCAAGTGAACTTCCGGCCCGTGCTGTGGTCCGCGCCTACGCCGGGCTGAAGCAAGCCGTACGACCGTTCCGGGGCTTCAAGGGCGCTGACCTCGGCATCCACCAGATCTACCACCACCGCGAGGACCGGGTTCGTGCTCACGCGTTCATCGACATGCTCGCCTACTACCTCAGCTGGCATCTGCGCCGGGCGTGGGCGCCGCTGCTGCTCAATGAGGCGACAACCCCGGTCCGGGGTGATTCGGCCGCCATGCCGGCCCGCTCCCCCGAAGCTTTGAACAAGGTCACGACCAAGAGCTCCAGCGGTAGCAAGGCTTGGCGCGGCTGCCAGAGCTTGCTCGCCGATCTGTCCACTCAAACCCTGGACACGATCAGGCTGCCTGGCAGCGACGCCTCGTTCTCCAGGCTTGCGACTCCCACGCCGCTGCAAGCCCGCGCGCTGGACCTCATCCAGCACGCCAACCTGGACGCGTAGACACTACACGAACACCCCCAAGACGCCGCAACCCCCGAAAACACGGCAAAAACTAGTACATCACTGCCGGGAACTTAAGGCTGCGTGGCTACAGAAATAGCCGAATCGCCCGCAGTTAGGGGGCAGTTGTCGATGCCTCGTGGTAGATTCCAAATCCGAAGAGAGGGATAGTCCCGACAGTGGGGTGCCGTGGTACGAGAAAGGTGATCTTAGAACGCATATGGCGTTTTGTTACTCACGTTATTACTCCTAGGTGGCTTCGTACCCTTGGGTGTCGTGTCTGTCGACGCAAGCATGCAAGCGTCAGTCAGGCAACGTCAAAAGTGATACATGTCGCAACGTGATGGCGCATTAGATCTGAGTAACACACATAATGGTAGCAACCATGTAAGTGGGGGCAGCGCTATCAAATGGGCCTTTCGGAGCCGCCGGTAAGTGAACATGTCGAGGCAGATGCTGCGTGATAGTGAGTAATCTCGTATTGCCCTGCATATACCTGCGGACGTAGTCTGAGCTGGAAGATGGCAGCTTCACTGCTATAGCAGACAGCGACCAATGCTAGCCGAACTACTGCGAGAGCTCGGTTTCACGCACGGCGTCTGAAGTCGTCGAAGCAATAAGTCATGTCGAGTCTAATTCGCGAAGTCATGAAATGGCTCGCCCTGGATTAGACACTGGCCAGCGATGACACGTACCAGCACTACCTGCGTCTGATTATTATCAGGCACGCTCAGACGTGGGGAAGTTCGTCGTAAGAGTCAGCGTGCCCGTCGTGGCACTTGGACTGTAGGCAGCAGGGCCCGTCAGCAGAGCCTATGCCGTGTCGTGTAGAGCTATACGCTGTGGAACATCGATACTGTGGTACAGAAGTGGGACATCGTAGTTACACCTGGAGGGGTGCAATAGCATGGAACAAGGTCCTGACCAGGCCGTGAACAAACGTGCGCAAGGAAAACGCGCGCGGGATCTCTCGGCGACACGTCGTTGGTTCCTCCTGATACTCATAAGCATCGGGAGCTCAATAATCTATACGCCAGCGTATCTGAAGTACACGTACTATACGCAGTTGATGGCGGCGCTGCACATCTCTAATGAGCAGGTCGGTCTTCTGATGACCACTTACGCCATTACCGCCACGATCTGCTACGTTCCGGCAGGCCTGCTTGCCGACCGCGTGCGCGTTCGCACACTCTCCACAGCCGGTTTCATAACGACTGCTCTTCTGGTGTTCTGGTATGCGGCCTTGCCGTCGTTCGGCGTCGTCATGCTAATCATGGTCGGCATGGGCATCACCACCATCTTCATCTGGTGGGGCGTGCGGTATAAGCTGGTGCTACTGATTTCAGAGGAAGGCCAGTACTCGCGTAACATCGGGATCAGCTACGGGTTCTATGGCTTGGCGGGAATGCTCGTAGGGTTTGTGATTGTATGGATTCTTGATGCCACCGGCAAGCGCTACGGCGTCGGTATCAGCGCCTCGTTTATCTTCCTCGGAGCGCTGATCTTCCTGCTTGGCGTACTGTCTTGGCTATTCATTCCGAAGTTTGCTGACGAGATCGGCTCGGGGACCGGCGTTATCACATGGAAGGACACGGCCGCGGCGCTGAAATATCCCGCTGTGTGGATTACGGCAGTTTCGATGTTCTTTGTGTACTTTTACTACACGTGCGCATCGTACACCACGCCTTACCTGACTACCGGTTTCGGTGCTGGGCTGCTGCTGGTTTCCGCTCTCGGTAACGTCCGCACGTACGGTATTACCATTCTGTCCGGGCCGGCGTACGGATGGCTGGCTAAATGGAGGTTCCCGTCGCGGGTCATCTGGATGTCTTCGATCCTCGCAGCGCTTTGCTTTGTCCTAATTGCGTTCCTGCCGCGTGCCACTGGAATACTTGTGTTCGTGGCGATCTTGACGATCGTGCTGGGATTCGTCTCAAACGGCAGTTTCAGCGTTGTGTCTGCTCAGCTAACGGAGGCGAAGGTGCCGATCGGCGTCTTTGGCGCTGCAACTGGCATTCTGTCAATCGTTGGGTTCTTGCCAGACTCTTTCTCGAGTACGTGGTTCGGCACGCTGATCGACAATCATGGAAACCACGCGTACAAGGCGATCTTCCTGATCCTTGCGGGGTCGGCCGTTATCGCGACTCTGTCGTCGATGTACCTTCGTCGGTATGTAGCGAGGCACAAGGAGCCGCTGCTCGGTGTGGCGAGCGAACCGGCTACGTTGACCCCGGTCGCGAAGTGAGCCGGGCAGATGGCCGCGATTGATGTGCCCGCTCGCCTGTCGCCGCAGATGAGGGCAGTATTGGCGAGACAAGCAGGTGATGACTTCGCTACGGACGTTGGACTGGACGAAGTCCGTCGCCGGTACATCGAGGAACGGGCCTTCTGGAACGAGGGCGGCCCGGGCATGGCTGAAATCTCCGACGAGGTTGTGCAGGGTCCCCACGGGGGCGTGGGGACCCGGCGCTATCGCCCCGCGATGGACGCGAATGGCGAGCAGCCGCCGCCGTGCATCGTCTTTCTGCACGGGGGCGGCTGGGTTGTCGGGAGCCTCGAGACTCACGACCGAGTCATGCGCAGCTTGGCCGCGAAGACCGGCGCGGTGGTGGTCGGTGTCGACTATTCGCTTTCGCCCGAGGCCAAGTTTCCGCGTGCGGTCGAGGAGAGCGCCGCTGTCGCTAGCCACCTTCACCGTCATGCCGGCGCTCTCGGCATCAACGGCGAGCGGATTTCGTTTGCGGGCGACTCGGGCGGTGCGAATCTCAGCGTCGCCTCGGCGCTGCTGCTGCGGGACACCGTAACGGATTGGCCGGGGACGCAGTGCCTTTTGCTGTATTACGGCTTGTACGGGCTTCGGGATTCCGCCTCGCGGAGACTATACGGTGGTAGCTGGGACGGCCTCGCGCGGGCCGACCTGGATTACTATATGTCGGCGTACACGAGCTGTCCGAGCGATTTGGAAAGTCCGTACCTGGACTGCCTGTCGGCCGACCTTACCGGCGTTGCAAAGGCCTGCTACGTCGGCGCTTGTGATCTCGACCCGCTGCGGGATGACAGTACCGCGCTTGCTGCGATCTTGGAGGAGTCCGGCGTCCGCCGTGAACTGGCCGTGTTTAAGGGAGTTCTTCACGGCTTCCTGCATTACGCCAGGATGCTCCCCGAAGCGACAGATGCGCTCGACGGCGGCGCCCGGTTCTATCGGGCAGCAATGCGCGGCGCCTTGTGACATAGATCCGGCTACGACGCGCCTCCACCTCCCAAACATTGAACCCGAAAGGCAAATTGATGGACTTTACCCTTGATGACGATCAGCAACTCATAGTGCAATCGGTCAGAGAAGTGATGGAGCGCGAGAACTGGGAGCCCTACTTCCAGGACTGCGATGAGAGCCACAAGTACCCTGAGCGCTGGGTATCTGAGCTCGCCGCCATCGGCCTCGACACAATGATGCTGCCCGAGGAGCATGGCGGTATGGGCGCTAACTGGGTCACGTTCACCGCGGTCTGGGAAGAGCTCGGACGGCTAGGTGGTCCGACGTACGTGCTCTACGAACTGCCGTCGCTGGAAAGCATCTTCCGCGTCGGAACCCCCGAGCAGATCGAGAAGGTAAAGCCGCTGCTCGGAACCGGAAAGCAGATCTGGAACTCGGCAATGACTGAGCCTGGCGCTGGATCAAGCCTGCGTGGCATCAAAACAAACTACACGCGCCGCGATGGCAAGGTATATCTAAACGGCCAGAAGATCTTCATTACGAGTTCGGCGTATGCGCCGTTCCTCGTCGTGATGGCGCGGAACGCCGACAATCCCGACCAGTTCACGGAATGGTTTGTCGACATGTCGAAGCCGGGGATCAGCAAGTCTCAGCTTGACAAGCTTGGCCTGCGCATGGACAGCTGCTGTGAAATCTACTTCGACAACGTCGAGCTTGACGAGTCGGACCTCTTCGGTGTAGAGGGTGAAGGGTTCAACCGGGGCGTGGATGACTTCGAGATGGAACGGTTCGTCGTGGCGTGTTGCGACTACGGTTGGGCGTACTGCGCATACGAAGACGCAGCGCGGTACGCAAACCAGCGAGAGCAGGGCGGCGAGGCAATCGGGCGGTACGAACTGATTCAGGAAAAGATCTGCTCGATGCGAACCGATCTTGCAGCAATGCGCACGATGCTCTATGAAATCGCGTGGAAGCACGACAACGGTCTGATGAGCAAGGCCGACTGTTCGATGGCCAAGCTGTTCTGCCCGAAGGCGGCAGCGCGCGTCGTCGACAACGCAATCCAGATCTTTGGCGGCATTGGCGTAACAGGCCACCATCGCGTGGCGCGGTTCTGGCGCGATCTGCGCGTTGAGCGCATCTCCGGCGGCACGGACGAGATGATGGTCCTGACCGTTGGTCGTGCGGCCCTGAAGGAATATCGCTGACGTTCGAACGTGGCATGAGCTAGCAGAGAGAAAGTGTGTGTTGATGTCTGAGTCTGCGGTCCCGGCCTTTGGTGTGCTCGAAGGGGTTAATGTCGTGTATTCCGCTATCGAGATTGCCGCGCCGAGTGCTGCGGCGCTGATGGCGGAGTGGGGTGCTGACGTGGTGTGGGTCGAGAATCCAAAAACTGGTGACTCGATGCGAGACACGACGTACGTCAAGCAGATGGAGCGCCGCAATCAGCGTAGCGTTGCGCTAAATCCGTTTAGCGATGAAGGTCGCGAGGTATTGCTACGTCTCGTCGAGAAGGCCGATATCTTCATCGAGTCGAGCAAGGGTCCGACGTACGCTCGGCGAGGTCTGACGGACGAGTTGCTGTGGCAACACAATCCCGCCCTGGTCATCGTGCACGTCTCTGGTTTCGGCCAGTACGGCGTGCCGGAGCGCGTCAACCGCGCCGCCTACGATTTGACGGTACAGGCATACTGTGGTTATCTCGCGCAAAACGGCACTCCTGAGCAGCCGATGGCCGCCTGCCCGTACGTCGGCGACTATTTTACGTCCTTAATGGTTGTGGGATCGGCGCTCGCGGCGCTGCAGAAGGCCCAGCGTAGCGGTAAGGGCGAGAGCGTCGACGTCGCGATGTACGAGGTCTTGCTGCGAATCGGTGCCTACTACATGGTTGATTACCTGAACGGCGGCATCACGTATCCGCGGCCGGGGGCACGGCATCAGAATCTTTGCGCGATTGGCACGTATAAGTGCAAAGACGGGTTCGTTGGCCTGACGGTCTATGGGGTAAAGCAGAACAAGTACCTGCTTGAGCGCATTGGCCTAGGTGAGCTGTGGGGGACCGAGGAGTATCCGGAAGACACCAGCGCCCTATGGCTGAACGGTCCGAAAGCTAGCCTGATCGAGCGCAAGCTAGATGAGTTCTGTCTGAGCCAGAAGGTCGCCGATCTCGAAAAGGAGTTCTCGGAGGTCGGGATCGCTGCCAACGCGGTTCTGGAGTTCGACCAGCTCGTCAATGAGGAACATCTTGCCCAGCGCGAGGCGATCGTCGAGTGGGAGACCATGAGCGGGGAGCCCGTCAAGGGCATCGGCATCTTCCCGAAGTTCAAGCGTAACCCGGGGAAGATCTGGCGGCCGATGCCAGGTCTTGGCATGGACACGGATGCCGTCCTCGGTGAGGCTGGGTACACGGACGGGGATCTGGCCGGCCTGGCTGAACGTGGAGTAATCAAGCGGGGCTGATCGGTGCCGGTGAAGCTGCGCCAGAGCTGGAGGTGAACGTCGTAATGTCTAACAGCTGTCGTCGGAGTGGCCTATGGATGTCGTAGGCAACAGAACGCTTGGGTCGGTGTGGGATGAGCTGGTGGAACGCGCAGGCGGGCGGACGTTCCTTACTTTCGAGGCCGCGAACGGCGGAAGGCAGGAGTACACCTACGCCTCGTTCGCCGCACTGATTGACCAGACCGCGAATCTGCTGCTCGACATGGGGGTGGAGAAGGGTGACGCCGTCGTTACTCAGCTCAGCAACTGCCCCGAGCTGTTGATGGCGTTCTTCGCGGCCGGCAGAATCGGCGCGGTGATCGTGCCGCTGCACGCGCGCAGCACGGTGCAGGAATGTGGTAGCGCGGTCGAGCGGACCGCGGCGCGCGTCGTCCTGTGCGACGGTGACTCGGCGTCCGCCTATGGAGCAGGCGCGGAGTCGGGTGCAGGGTGCGTCCATGTCCCTCATGTGCTCGTGGCTCGATCTTACGAGCCAGAGATGTTCCCGCGAGCCATGGACTTCGCAGCAGAGCGAGATGCCCGCCCGACAACGTTGGTTAGTCGTCCTCCCGTCGACAGCGACGACATCGCCGCCGTTCTGTTTACCTCGGGGACGACCGCGCTGCCGAAAGGTGTCGTGCTGACGCACGCGAACCTGGTCTTCTCCGGGTTGTTCGTGGACTGGGAGGCTGACATCACGTCGCGGGACCGGCTCCTGACGACGATGCCTGCGTGCCATGTGAACTTTCTGCTGAGTGGGATGATGCCGGTCCTCATGGCAGAAGCACAGCTTGTGATGATTGAGAAGTACAGCGCCAGTCTATTCTGGCGGCAGGCCGTGGACTATCGGGCCACCGTAGTGCAAAGCGTGGCAATGATCTTGCGGACGATGCTTGCCACCCCGGAGCATGGCTGGGAACGTCAAAGCTGCGTCCGCGAAGTTCTGTACTACTTGCCGGTAACTGACCAGGAAAAGCAGCGCTTCGAAGAGCGCTATGCCACGAGGATTCTTAACTCGTACGGGACGTCTGAGACTCTTGTCGGAGCAATAACTGATCCCCCACATGGTGAGCGACGCTGGCCGTCGATTGGTCGCCCGGGCCTGGGATACGAAGCGCGCATCATGGGCGAGCAGGGCGAGGAGTCGTGCCCCGGCGCGGTCGGCGAGATCCAGATCCGCGGTGTCCGTGGACGCTCGCTGATGAAAGAGTACTTCGACGATCAAGCCGCGACTTCAGCTGCCTTCGCAGACGAAGGCTGGATCCGCACCGGTGACTTGGGATACGCGGATGCAGACGGTTGGTTTTACTTTGTTGACCGCCGCTCGTCTCTGATCAAGCGAGCGGGTGAGAATGTCTCACCCGCCGAGGTGGAGAGTGTGCTGGCTGGGCATCCCGACATCGAGGCTGCTGCGGTAATTGGGGTTCCGGACCCGGTTCGGGACCAAGCTGTGAAGGCATTCGTCGTGCTGCGGTCGGCTGCGGCTCTTACGGTCGAACAGGTTCAGGAGTATGCGAGCCAGCGGCTGGCTTATTTCAAAGTGCCGACAATCGTGGAATTCGTTGACTCGCTTCCGCAGACCGACACCTACAAGGTGGCAAAGGGCTTGCTCGACTGAGCTTCACGCGATCGAGCGCTAATTTCACTGGAGAGGTAATTCACATGAGCATTAAGACTGAGATGGTAGGGCAGACCTTCGGACCGTTCGTTCGTGACTATAACTTCAGGGATTGCATAATTTTTGCACTCGGCTGTGGCTGCGGCATCGACGGAAAGACGGACCTAGAGTATGTGTACGAGAAGGATCTGAAGGTGCTGCCGATGTTCGCGGCGATGCCGATCGTCGATAGCGAGGTCACGAAAACGATTGACTACGGCTACACCTACTCCGGCTCGCTGCACTGGGGCTTTGACCTAAAGTTTCACCAGCCGTTGACCCGGACGTCGGGAAAGCTGTCGACGAAGGTGCTGCTCAAGGGGCTGTACGACCGGGGGAAGGACAAAGGGCTACTCGCTCAGCATGTAGGCGATACCTACGATGAGGACGGCAACCTGCTGTTCACCAACGAGAGTTGGGACTGCCTGATCTACGACGGAGGGTGGGGCGGTCCGGCCGCACCGAAGGACATCGTCGAGATGCCGGAGCGGGAGCCCGATTTCGTCGTCAATGAGCGGGTTCCGGAGAACCAAGCCCTGATCTACCGGCTGTCGGGTGATTGGCACCCTCAGCACATCGACTGGGAGTACGCAGCGTCGAACGGCATGCCTCGGCCGATCTTGCATGCGGTCAGCTTCGCCGGCGTCGTCTGCCGCCACTTCATTCGCACCTTCATTCCTGGCGAGCCGGAGCGGCTGACGCGTTTCAAGACCCGCATCACGGCCTCGTTGCTTCCTGGAACCACGGTGCAGACACAGATGTGGGTGATGGCTGACGGTGTCGTGCACTTCCGGCTTGTGGATGCGGACAATCCGACGGCGAAGCCGTTCCTGAACTTCGGGATTATCGAGTGGCAAAAGTAGATTTCGCCAGTAAGCAGATGGTGGAGGTGGAGGAACATGGCCGCTGACACCGTGATGCTTGACGACGTCGGGATGACGCCGTTCCTGAGGAAGGTAACCATCTTCTCGAGTGGCGGGCCGTTCCTAGATGGCTTTGTGCTTTCAATCATCGGCGTTGCCATGGATGCGCTGCCGAACCATGGCGCTATGCGGTTGGATAACACGTGGACGTCGATAATCGGTGCTGCGGCCCTGGCCGGCATCTTCCTCGGTACCCTCGTAAGTGGCTACGTCACCGACCGCATCGGCCGCAGGAAGATGTTCGTCATCGACATCATCGGGATTGCCGTGATCTCGGTCGCCACGGCGCTCGTAGACAGTCCATCGGAATTGTTTGTCATGCGCTTCCTGATCGGTGTGATGATCGGTGCTGACTACCCGATCGCCACGTCGATGATCGCGGAGTTCACGCCTCGGCGCTATCGAGCGATTACCATGGGGGCGATCGCCGCAATGTGGTACGTAGGTGCCAACGTGGCCTACCTGGTTGGCTACTTTCTTACCCCGGTCAACGATGGCTGGCGTTGGATGCTCGCGAGCTCGGTGGTGCCGTGCGTCGTGATCCTCGTCGGACGCTGGAACATCCCCGAGTCGCCGCGCTGGCTTGCCCGTAAGGGCAAAGCTGACGAGGCCGCTGCAGTATTACGGAGGATGTTTGGTACCAATGTTACCCTGGAGAGCGACGACCGCGAGAAGACGAGCTACTCCAGGTTGTTTCAGCGGCAGTATGCCGGGAAAGTGATATTCGTCGGCGTTATCTGGCTGTGCCAGGTTGTGCCAATGTTCGCGTTGTACACATTTGGACCGGCCATCCTAAACGCCGTGGGGATCCAGGGTCGGGGCGCTATTCTGGGCAACATTCTAATCGGTACGTTCTTCATGGCCGGGTGCATACCTGCGATGTTCTGGGCCAACTCGATGGGACGGCGCCTACTGATAATCGGCTCGTTCGCAATCATGACGGTCGCACTTGCGGTGTTAGGGATAGTTCCCAATGCTGGGATAGTCGTCGTTATGACATGTTTCATCGTGTACGCGTTCTTCTCTGGGGGTCCCGGTAACCTGGAGTGGTTGTACCCGACCGAACTGTTCCCGACGGACATTCGTGCCTCGGCAGTCGGTGTCGCGATGGCAATAAGTCGTATCGGGACGGTAATTTCAACCTACCTGCTTCCCGGTTTTCTCGCTAGCTACGGAACTGGACGCACGATGCTGGCGGGTGCGGGGATCTCCGCGTTAGGGCTAGTTGTGTCGATCGCGATGGCACCTGAGACGCGACGCCTCGGCCTCATCGAGGCGAGCGAGCTCGGGCTTCGCGGCAGCAGTCAGAGGGGCACGCGTGGCTTGGCGTCCCATCGGAGCTCGTCGCGCCACAAGGTCGCCCGGTAGCCATCAGTCGCTCGGAGAACGGGACAGAAGACAGGAAAGGATGTGGATATGAAGATCGTCGTCGCCTATAAATGGGCTGCCAATCCTCAGGACGCGGAAGTTAGCCCGGATGGTGCAGTTGACTGGGGGCGTGCCACGGAGGGGATCAGCGAGTACGACCCGGTCGCCGTCGAAGTAGGCCGTCAGCTGGCTGATGCCACCGGTGCGGAGTTGGTTGGCGTGACTGTGGGTGCTGCCAGCGCTGCCGCGCCACTGGCACGTAAGGCCGCGCTCTCGCGTGGCCTTGATCGACTGGTCATCGCTGCTGACGTTGCGCTGGCGGGGCTGGACACCACGGCCACGGCTCAAGCTCTGGCGCAGATCATTAAAGACCTGGGGGATGTGTGCCTGGTGCTGGCTGGCGACGTTTCGATCGATGTCGCTGCCAAGTTGGTTCCAGCAACCCTCGCCGGGAGCCTTGGCTGGCCCTGTCTGCTCGAGGTCAGCTCCGTCAAATTGGATGGCTCCACTGTTACGGCGGAACGCGCCAGCGCTGCCGGTGTGGAGGTGGTCCAGGTAACGACGCCCGCGGTGATCGCCTGCAGCGCCGACGCGACGGTGCCGCGGATCCCCGGCATGAAGGACATCTTGGCCGCGGCCAAGAAGCCATCGGAGGCCGTCAGCTTGGCGCTGTCGTCGCCTCCGAGGACCGTCGAGGTGATCGAGCGACGGCGGCCAGCGTTGAAGGCCCGAAAGGGCGATCTACTAAACGGCGAGGACGCCGAGTCCGCCGCAGCCGCTCTGTACCAGCGGCTGCACGATGGCGGGGTTCTGTGAAAGGAGGGGGAATGAGCAATATCTGGGTTGTTACGTCTAACGCCGAGGTTGCCGATAGCTTTGCTGGGTCCGTCGCCGCAGACCCAACGAGCATCACGGTGGTTGCGGTAGGCAGTACGGAGGCAGCCGAAGCGGCTGCGCGGCGAGGCGTCGGACGCGTCATCAGCATCGTGTTGGCGGATGGGTCTCCTGTCGAGGCGGTCGCTTCAGAAGTGGCCGACTTGGTGCTCAGGGCGACACCGGAGCTCGTTTTCGGCGGTGTGTCTGCTAGTGACCGGGTGCTGCTGGGGGCGATCGCGGGCCGGGCCGGCGTAAGCATCATCAGCGCCGTCACGGGCTTCCCGTCTGAGGGCAGCTTCACCCGCGAGATCCTGGGCGGCATCGTCGCAACCACTGAGCGCGCAACAGGAATGGTCGTCGTATCAATGATCCCGGTTCGTGCTACCGAATCGGTGACCGGGGCTGCGGCAACCGCAATCGAGACCCAGGATCTCGCCGCCGCTATGGCGCATGTGGTTGACCTGCGACCAACGGAAACGAGTGCCGTGAACCTGACTAACGCCTCGCGGATCGTGTCCGTAGGCCGCGGCCTGAAGTCGGCCGATGATTTGTCGATGATCAATGATCTGGCGGCAGCACTACATGCCGAGGTCTCCTGCAGCCGTCCGCTGGCCGAAGGCCTTGGTTGGCTGCCGAAGGACCGCTACGTCGGCATCTCCGGTAACCAGGTGACGCCCGACCTCTACGTGGCAATCGGCATCTCCGGCCAGCTGCAGCACCTGGTTGGGTGCCGTCGCTCAGCAACGATCGTCGCGATCAACAATGACGAGAAAGCACCGATCTTCAGCAGCTGCGACTACGGCGTCGTCGGGGATCTCTACAGCGTGGTCCCGGCACTGACGAAGGCCCTGACGGCTTGACCATCATGCCTGAATCAACTCACGGCGCTGGACTGCAGTCGGATGTGGACTTCGACGTCATCGTGATCGGCGGCGGCATCGCCGGCACTGTCTGCGCCTACTTGCTGGCGCGGGCAGGACTGTCCACCGTGGTGATCGAGCGGGGGGAGGCTGTAGGCAGCAAGAACCTTTCCGGCGGGGTGCTCTACACCCATTCGATGCGTCAGGTGTTCCCTGACTTCGTTGAGCAGGCGCCGATTCAGCGTCGAATCACGCGCAACTACATCAACATGCTCAACGCGGACTCTTCGTTTGCCATCGACTACAACGACATGAGCCTCGCCGAGCCCGCAAACGCGGTGTCGGTGTTGCGGTCGTCGCTGGACAGCTGGCTGGCCGAGCAGGCGGAAGCTGCGGGAGCATTCATCATGCCGGGGGTCCGTGTCGACCGCGTGCTGCTGAGCGAAGACGAAGGAGTGAGGCGTGTAGTTGGCGTTCAGGCAGGAGAGGACCAGCTGCACGCGCACGTCGTGGTCGCCGCCGACGGCGTGAACTCGTTCATCGCCCGGCAGGCAGGTCTGCGCGGCAAGGAGCCCCTGCACAATCTCGCCATTGGCGTGAAATCGGTGATCGGGCTGCCCGCAAGCACCATTGAGGACCGCTTTGGGGTGACCGGCGACAATGGGGCGGCATGGGCGGTGGTCGGTGACTGCACCGAAGGCCTTGGCGGTGGAGGGTTCGTTTATACGAACAAGGAGTCACTAAGCATCGGCATCGTATTGCGGCTCGACGCCCTGGCCCAGTCCGGCAAGACCACCACCGAGGTGTTCGATCACTTCACCGACCACCCTTTGATCGCGCCTTACCTTGCGGGTGGCGAACTCCTGGAGTACGGCTGCCATCTCATCGCCGAAGGCGGGTTGAAAATGCTTGGCGAGATCGTGTCCGACGGTCTGATCGTGGTGGGCGACGCTGCCGGCCTCACGCTCAACACGGGGCTTACCGTCCGTGGCATGGACCTTGCGGTGGGCTCGGCGATTGCGGGCGCCGACGCGATCCGTCAGGCGATCGCGGCAGAGGACGTGTCCCGCTCGGGACTGTCGGCCTACCGCAGCCAGCTGCTCGAGAGCTTCGTCGGGAAGGACCTGAAGACCTACGCCACGGCACCCGACTTTCTTGAGAGACCGCGGATGTACGGCGACTATGGACAGCTGCTTGCAGAAATCCTGCATGGGGCGTTTGCTCACGATCTCACGCCGCGGCGGCATTTGGCGACGATCGCCCGAGCAGCGCTGAAGGAATCACCGGTGAAGCTGAAATCGGTGATCGGCGACGCTGTTACGGGGGCGAGGGCACTGTGATGAACGGAATGACAGTCGCTGAGTGTCTGGCCCGTGACCGCTACATACTCGATGAGCGGGAGTGCCACATCGAGGTCAACCAAGAGGTCGCTCGCGCCACCGGCACAGGCAAGCTGCTGTGCCGGATCTGCCCGGCACACGTCTACAGCGAGGAGCCCGACGGGACGATCTCGGTGGAGTATGCTGCCTGTCTCGAATGCGGCACTTGCCTCGCGGTTGCCGCACCTGGCGCGCTTACCTGGCACTATCCCCGCGGCGGCATGGGGGTGCAGTTCCGTGAGGGCTAGAAGGTTTCCGATTCCAAGGTTTCCATTGCGCTCCGAGCCGCCAGACAACGACTCAGGTCACATGACCTTGAAGAATCAGCTCTTCTAGCGCGGGCGCTGCGTGCGCCCGCACCCGCGCCCGATAAGCCCGCTACTGATCCTGGTTGTCTGCGGCCGGCTTCGGCCGGTGGGCAGGCCAGGCCCCGAGCAAGTAGTGGAACACCCGCGCCGCGAGCTGGTCGGCGACGGCAACCGTCGCGGTGGCGATCGCGCCCTCGAGCGCGGCGCCCGCCGCGACCTGCCAGAGACGCTGGTCGGCGGCGTTCGCCGGTGGCCGTGGCGTGTCGCTGATCCGCGCCCAGACACCCGCATAGAGCTTGCGGCCCGCGATCCCGCCAAGCAGATGCGCAACCACGCGGGCGGGCATGTAGAGCACTTTCATGGCCATAAGCCTACCTTTCGGCTGCCGCGACTTTGACCGTGCATCGGTGCTCACCTCAGGGAGGGGATCGGGTGACGACCGCGCGTCGCCGGGACCGGCGAAAGGAGCACACTTATCAGTGATGACGGACACAGCTACGCGAACACAACGAACGGCGGCCTTGCAGCGTGCGATGGCAGACGCCGCGATCGACCTGGTCGCGGTCGCGCCGACCGATAATCTGCGCTACTTGCTCGGCTTCGCGCCGCATGCCGACGAGCGTCTCTGCCTGCTGCTGATCAGCGGTGGTGAGGAGGCGATGGTCGTGCCGGCGCTCAACGCCGAGCAAGTAGCGTCGCTCGCACCGGGGCTGCGACTGGTCGACTGGGACGACGCTGCTGGTCCCGCTGATGCGTTGGCCACCGTGCTGGCGTCGCTCGGCGTCAGTGGCGCCGCGCACATCGCGGTTGACCCGGAGCTGCGCGCCGACCATCTGCTGGTGCTGCAGGCGGCGCTGCCGCAGGCGGCCGTGACGAACGCCTCCGGCCTGATCGCGCCACTGCGCGAGATCAAGGACGACCACGAGCTCGAGCTCCTGCGCCGCTGTGCGGAGCTCGATGACGCCGCGGTAAGGGGCGCGTATGCGGCTCTGCAGCCCGGCATGACCGAGCTGGAGCTTGCCGACGTGGTTGCCGGCAGCTTCCGCGAGCGGGGCGGCGTCCCCGAGTTCGCGATCGTCGCTGGCGGGCCGAACAGCGCCTACCCGCATCATTCGACCGGGTCGCGCCGGTTCGAGGTCGGCGACGCGGTCGTGCTCGACGTCGGTGGCCGGCTCGACGGCTATCCGTCGGACATCACGCGGATGGCGTTCGTGGGGGAGCCATCGGAGCGCTACCGGGAGATCCACGCGATCGTCGAGGCTGCGGTGCTGGCCGGGATTGCGGCCGCCAAGCCGGGTGTTACTTGCGCCGAGGTCGACGCCACCGCGCGCAAAGTGATCAAGGACGCCGGCTACGGCGAGTACTTCACCCATCGGCTGGGCCACGGCCTCGGCGTCTCGGTTCACGAGGCGCCGTGGATCATGGCCGGGAACGACGCGCCGCTGCGTGTCGGCGCCGTTCACAGCATCGAGCCGGGCATCTACCTGCCGGGCGAGTTCGGCGTGCGGCTCGAGGAGATCGTCCACATCGACGAGTCCGGCGCCCACCGCCTCTCGTCGTTGCCGCGCGAAGTCCACGTCAGCCGCGGCTGACCGCCCCGGCCGGCCAACTTCAGTTACGCACGGGATGGCGGTGCGGAGCTGGCGCGTGCTCGGGACGGCGTTGCCAGTGGCCGAGATCGTTGGCGATTCGGCCCGGACCGCGCAGCCGCACCCGCGATTGCTCGGCGTTCGGCAGCGGCACGCCGCCGCCCGGCCAGCGGCTCGGCTTCGGCTCGATCCGCGGCTGGTTGCCCCAGCCGTCATCAGAGCCGCTGTCGCCCTCGCCCTGGCCCTTGTCGTCACGCCGACGCTGTGCGCGGATAGCCGGGATGAGGATCGCGCAAGCCGCTGCAAGCGCTATCAGGTGCATGCCTACGACGATGAGAATGACTTTGAGCGTTTCCATGGCAGTGCCCACACTTCGCCTCAGAGAATCGCCTGCCCACATGGTACTTAGATGACATACCCAGCCAGCAGGATTTCTTGACCATTTCGCGAAGATTCGCGCGGACGGGCGTGCGGCCCGCGCCCGCTCCGAGGCCAGCGCCTGCCCCAGACCAGAGCGCGGGGCCTTGGCGACCCGCGCCCGCCCCGACATCGGCGCCCGCCCGAGACCAGGGCGCGCTGCCTTGGCGACCGGCGCCCGCTACCATCAGGCGAGCCTATGTCAACTGATCAGTCCACAGTCCTGCAAGCCAATCGCCGCGAGCCGGACGGCTCGCGCGGTGCCCGCCGCCTCCGCCGCGAAGGCTACGTCCCCGGCGTCGTCTACGGCGGCGGCGAGGACCCGATTCCCTTCCAGGTTGGCGCCCGCGATCTTCGCAACGCGCTCGCGCACGCCGGTGCAATCATCGAGCTCAGCCTCGACAGCGAGTCCACTACACCGGTCGTTCTGAAGGAGCGGGTGCGCCACCCGGTCAACGGGAACGTCACCCACATCGATCTGCTGCGCGTCGATCTGCGCAAGCCGATCCAGACCGAGGTCCCGCTCGAGCTGACCGGCGTCGACGAGTGCGTCGGCATCGTTAATGGAGGCATCCTCGAGCACGCCGTCCGCGAGATCACGATCGAGGCCCTGCCGGGGACGATCCCGGAGTTCGTCGAGCATGACATCTCGAAGCTCGATGTCGGCGAGCACACCACGATCGGCGACATCACGCCACCGGCGGGTGTCAGCCTGGTCGCGGAGCCCGATACCGTCGTCGCGACGATCCATGCGCCGCGTCTGCGCGACAGCGGCCAGTCCGGCGCCGAAGCCGCCGAGATCGAGACCGAGACCGAAGTCGTCGGCGACGCCGACGAGCATCCCGCCGAGTCGTGAGCGGTCGCGCCCTGGGCGCATCGTCACCGAAACGCAGTTGCCGGGATCGCGTCCGGCAGAATCGCAACTGATGCGATCCTCTGTCCGTGTCGCGGCCCCGGTCGACTGGTTGATCGTCGGGCTCGGCAACCCCGGGCGTGAGTACCAGGGCACCCGTCACAACGTCGGCTTCGCAGTCGCCGAGCACCTGCGCCAGCAGTGGGAGTTCGGCACGCCGAAGACGCGCAGCAAGGGCCTGCTCGTCGACGGCAAGGCCACGATCGGCTTCCAGCCCGACACCGGCCTGCCGCTGACCCAGCGCGTAGCGCTGCTCTGGCCGCAGACCTACATGAACGACTCGGGCGAGTCGGTAGGTCTCGTGCGCGGGTCGTTGCACGTGCCCCTGGACCGGGTCCTGGTCGTCCACGATGAGATCGATCTGCCGTTCGGTGAGATCCGGACGCGCCTCGGTGGCGGACTCGCCGGTCATAACGGCCTGAAGTCGATCGACGCGGCGCTCGGCAGCCGCGACTTCCAGCGCGTGCGCGTCGGCGTCGGCCGGCCGGCAAGCACCGACCCGGAGGTGGTCGCCGCGTACGTCCTCGGCAAGTTCCGCGAGCCGGAGGCCGAGGTGCGGGACCTGATCGAACGCGCCGCGCGGCGGGCGCAGCAGGTGCTGGAGGCGGCGGCGCTCGCGCCGGACGCCGAGACGCCGCGCTGAGACCCTCCCGCAGTCCTGGCGTGAGCCTCCCCTCCTAGACTCGGACAGACAGCGAATGCTCTCGCAGTTACTTTCGCACGCAGAGAATGACCCCCAGACCCTGAAACTTTCGCAGGGAGGCGGTCGTGCGTTCGTGTCGAGCTCGTTGCGGCCGTTCCTGCTAGCCGCGCTCGTCAGTCAGAGCCCTGCACGACCCGCGATCGTGGTGACCGGCGACGACCGGCAGGCGCGCGATCTCGCGGTCAGCCTCCGCGCTTGGTTGGCGCCAAGGACCGTCCGCTACTACCCCAGCCGCGGCGTCACCTACGAGTCCCATCTGTCGCCGACCCCGCACCTGACCGGCCGCCGCGTCGCTGCGCTCGACGCGCTGCAGCAAGGCGATCAGGGTCGCGGCGCCCCGGTGATCCTCGCCAGTGCGACGGCGCTCTCCGAGAAGGTTCCCGACCCATCGCTACGCCCGCGCGGCTTCACGCTGACGCTGGGCGAGCAGTTCGAGCTCGAGGACGGCGTCGAGAAGCTCGTCGAGGCCGGCTACGAGCGGGTCGACCAGGTTCAGGATCGTGGCCAGTTCGCGGTCCGTGGCGGCATCCTCGACCTCTTCCCGGCAACCGAGGAGCGCGCCGTCCGCGTCGAGCTGTTCGGCGACGAGATCGACCGCTTGAGCTGGTTCTCGACCTTCACCCAGCGCTCGCTCGGCAACGCCGAGAGCATCGAGGTCGCACCCGCGGCCGAGCTCGCCGCCGAGTACCGCGAGCTGGCCGAGATCGCCGCACTAGAGGACGACGAGAATCGCCCCGACATCGCCGAGCTGCTGCCGGTCGAAGACTTCAAGGCGTTCCTCGATCTCGCCGGTGACGAGGTGCAGCTGCTGATCGCCGCCGAGGAGGAGATCGTGCCGGCGCTGGCCGACAACTGGCAGGACATCTGCGCCGCCTTCCCGAACGAAGAGGCCCACCAGCTCTACATCGCGCCCGAGCAGATCGAGGCAGCGCTGCGCGAGCGCGCCCGCATCCTGCTTTCGTCGATCGAGCAGGATCAGCAGTTCGAGTTCCGTGCCCAGAGCGCCGAGATCGCCGCCAGCGGTGTCCGCCAGGCTGAGCCGGAGCTCGAGAAGCTAACCCGATCCGGCTATCGCACGGTCGTCACCTTCTCCTCGCGCGGCGAGGGCGAGCGCCTTGCCTACAACCTCGGCCGCATGGACGTGACCTGGCTCGAGACGAAGCCCGCAGCTGCCGGTCCCGCTGGACCGGCAGCAGCGCTGAACGGCTCGCTCGTGTTCGCCCAAGCGCGGCTCGGCGAGGGCTTCATCGCCCCGGCCATGAACCTCGCGGTGATCCCCGAGCAGCGCCTGTTCCGGCACCGGCGGACCGCCTCGGAGGCGGCCGCCGCCAGCACCCGCAGGGGCCGGCTGCGCTCGTTCGCGGAGCTGCGCACCGGTGACATCGTCGTCCACGAGGACCACGGCATCGCCCGCTTCGCCGGCTTCGACACGAAGACCGTCGCCGGCATCACGCGCGACTACCTCTACCTGGAGTACGCCGGCCAGGACCGCGTCTACGCCCCGGTCGACCAGCTTGCCAAGATCAGCCGCTACGTCGGCGCCGGCGGCGCCCGGGCGGGCGGGGTTCAATTATCGAAGCTCGGCGGCACGCGCTGGGATGCGATGAAGTCGCGGGCGCGCCGTGCCGCCCAGGATATGGCCGGCGAGCTGCTGAACCTCTACGCCGAGCGCAAGCACCGAGCCGGCCACGCGTTCGCGCCGGACAGCGACTGGCAGCGGGAGTTCGAGGACGCCTTCCCCTACAACGAGACCCCGGACCAGCTTGAGACGATCGAGCTGGTCAAGGCCGACATGGAGGCCCCAAGGCCGATGGACCGGCTGGTCTGCGGCGACGTCGGCTACGGGAAGACCGAGGTTGCCCTGCGAGCCGCCTTCAAGGCGGTTCAGGACAACAAGCAGGTGATGTTCCTGGTCCCGACGACGATCCTCACCCAGCAGCACTACGGGACCTTCTCCGAGCGGCTCAAGGACTACCCGGTGCGGGTCGAGCAGGTCTCGCGCTTCCGCTCCGCCGCTGAGCAGAAGCAGGTGATCGCCGACTTCGCCGCCGGTAAGGTCGACATCCTGATCGGCACCCACCGGCTGCTCTCCCGCGACGTACGCGCGAAGGACCTCGGCCTGCTGATCGTCGACGAGGAGCAGCGCTTCGGCGTTCGCCAGAAGGAGCTGCTGCGCCAGATGAAGCTGAAGGTCGATGTGATCGCGATGACCGCGACGCCGATCCCGCGGACCCTGCAGATGTCGCTCGCGGGGATCCGCGACATCAGCGTGATCGAGACCGCGCCGCAAGGTCGGCGCCCGATCAAGACCTACGTCGGCGAGTACGACGAGCAGCTCGTCAAGGCGGCGCTGCTGCGCGAGCACGCCCGCGGCGGGCAGGCGTTCTTCCTGCATAACCGCGTCGAGTCGATCGAGGAGACCGCCGAGCGGTTACGTGGACTCTGCCCGGACCTCCGCTTCCTGGTCGCGCACGGGCAGATGGACGACGGCGAGCTCGAGCGCAAGATGATGGCGTTCCTGCGCGGCGACGCGGACGTCCTGGTCTCGACGACGATCATCGAGTCGGGCATCGACATCCCCCAGGCGAACACGCTGATCGTCGAGAACGCCGACACCTTCGGCCTCTCGCAGCTTTACCAGATCCGGGGCCGCGTCGGGCGCTCGCGCGAGCGCGCCTACGCCTACCTGCTCTATCCGTCGGCGGCGGCATTGAGCGGCGAGGCCGCGCAGCGGCTGGCGGCGCTGTCCGACTTCACCGAGCTCGGGGCGGGACTGAAGATCGCGATGCGCGATCTCGAGATCCGCGGTGCCGGGAACCTGCTGGGTGAGGAGCAATCGGGGCAGGTCGCCGCGCTCGGGTTCGAGCTCTACATGCAGATGCTCGATGAGGCGGTTGCGGCGATGTCCGGCGGCACCGACGGTAACGGCAATGCGGTCGAGGACGACGGGCTGCCGGCCGACTGGGAGCCGGTCCGGCTCGACATCGACATCGACGCCTACGTGCCGGCTGCCTACATCCCCTACGAGCAGGCGAAGGTCGACGTGCACCGGCGGATCGCCGCCGCGCGCGAGGTTGCCGACCTCGTGCTGCTGCGCGAGGAGCTGAGCGATCGCTTCGGCGAGATTCCCGAGCCGTTGGAGAACTTGATCACGCTGCAGATCGCGCGTGTCAAGCTCGGTCAGGCCGGCGCCACCACGGTCAGCTTCCGTGGCGGCCGGCTGGCGGTTACGCCGATCGAGCTCGGCTCGCGCCAGGCGAAGGAGTTGCGCGCCCGGATTCCCGAGTCGCTCTACGAGTCAGGTCGCTCGCAGTTCTCGATGCGGCTCGGCGGCAAGTCCGCGTCGCACCAGCTGGGGGCGGTCGTGCGCGCCGCCGACGCGCTGCTGGCCGTCATCCGCGAGGCCGCGGAAGCCGACGCCGAGGCGGGCGACGGCTCGGCGGCGGCAACCGCCGTGAGCGTCTCCTGAACAGCAAGATCTTCGTAAGACTCGCCCCTCGGCGCGGAAACGGGGGCTCCCGTCCTCTAGTATCCGCAGCCGTGCAGATCTCGAAGAAGTTCAAGACCTCCAAGCGGGTCGCGGCGCTAAGCGCCTTTTTTGTGCTTGGCCTCGGCGTCGCTGGCTGTGGCGGCGCGATCCCCGGGAACTCGGTGGCATCGGTTGGCGGCAACCCGATCACCCTCAAGGCGTTCCAGCACTGGACCTATCTGGCGGCCAAGGAGCAGGCGGCCAGCGAGGAGTCCGCGACGGCGATCACGCCGGGCGACCCGCCGAACTTCGATGGCTGCATCAAGCAGGCGCGCACCGAGTACACCGCGCTTGCGAAGACGCCTGAGAAGACGCTGCGCGCCGAGTGCGCCTCGCTGTTCAAGGACTACCGCACGCAGGTGATGGAGTTCCTGATCGAGGGCTACTGGTACCAGGCGCAGGGTTATAAGGACGGCATCCGCGTCACCACCGCGCAGGTCCAGAAGTCGCTCAACGCCGAGCTCAAGAAGGATTTCCCGACCAACACTCAGACGGAGTTCAAGTCCTATCTGAAGAGCAGCGGCGAGACCGAGGCGGATCTGCAGTTCCAGACTCGCGTCAACCTGGTCTACGAGAAGTTGCTCAAGCGCGCCCAGAAGTCGGTCACGTCGGCTGACATCGCGAGCTATTACGCGAAGCACAAGTCGACCTACGCCTCGACCGCCACCGCGAACCTGAACCTGATCCGCACCAAGACCGCAGGCAATGCGAAGGCCGCCTACAACGCCCTGAAGGGCGGCAAGAGCTGGACGGGCGTCGCCAAGCAGTACGCCGAGGACTCGACCTCGAAGAAGAACGGCGGCAAGCTCACCAACGTTGCGAGCGGCACCGAGGAGACGGTCGTCAACAAGGCGATCTTCGCCGATCCGCTGAATCAGGTGATCGCCCCGATCCACGGCGAGTTCGGCTACTACGTGATCGAGGTGACCAAGCGCGTGGCGTCGGTGCAGAAGTCGCTTTCGCAGGTCACGTCAACGATCAAGAAGACCCTCACCACCGCGGCGACCACGGCGGCCCAGACCAAGCTCGGCAAGCAGGCCAAGGCCGCCTGGCAGTCGAGCACGAAGTGCCGCCCGCTGTACTCGATCTCGCTCTGCGCCGGCTACAAGTCAGCCGCCGCGAACCCGGCGGCGTGGACGCAGACCGCGACCTCCACGACGAGCAGCACGACCGCCACCGGAACCTCGACCGCGGCCACAACCGCGACCGGCAGCACGACCACGGCGAGCACGACCAAGACCTCGGGGTGAGCAATGAGCGCGACCGGTGGTGACGAGCGCGAGTCGGCGGCTGCGGCAAGCGCGCTGACGGAGCTCGACCAGATCACGCATCGGCTACGCCAGGAGTGCCCCTGGGATCGTGAGCAGGACGCCGGCTCGATCGTGCCGCACACGGTCGAGGAAGCCTACGAGGTTGCCGAGGCGGTGCAGCAGGAGGACGACGCGAAGCTCCTCGACGAGCTCGGCGACGTGCTCTTCCAGGTGCACTTCCTGGCGCTGCTGCTTGAGGAGCGGGGTGCCGGTGACCTAGCGGCGGTAGCCCGTCACGCCAGCCAGAAGCTGATCCGCCGCCATCCCCACGTCTACGGCGAGGTGGAGGCGGAGACGGCCGCGGCGGTGCTGCGTAACTGGGACGCGATCAAACGGACCGAGCGGGGTCGGCGGCCGGGGATCTTCGGTGAGGTGCCGGAGAACCTGCCGGGCCTGCTCTACACGCGTAAGGTCCAGCAGCGTGCCGCGGCCAGCGGCTTCGACCCCCAGGACGCGGCGGCGTCGCTGGACACCGCACACGATCAGCTGGAGGCGCTGGGAGCCGGCTCGGACGCCACGGAGCGCTTCCGCGCGCTCGGTGACGTCCTGTTCGCCGTGATCAACAGCGCCCGCAAGCTCGACGTCGACCCCGAGCTCGCAGTTCGCGCCGCGGCCGGCCGCTTCCGCGATCGTGTGCAGGCGGGCGTCGACCTTGCCGCCGGCGAGGGGCAGGAGTGGTCCCAGCTCGAGGCCGGCTTGCAGCTCTCCTACTACGCGCGAGCCCAGCTCGGTGCGAGGCCTGACGACGGCGACGCCTGGGAACAGGGCACAATGGATCCTTCCAATTAGCGCCGGCGCCATTAAAGGCAACCCGGGGAGGGGGCTTCGGCTATGAGTCAGATCGAGCAAGTGCGCGCACGTCAGATCCTCGACAGCCGCGGCAATCCGACGGTTGAGGTCGAGCTGAGCCTGGAGTCCGGCGCCTGGAGCCGGGTCTCGGTGGCAGCTGGCGCCACGAAGGGCGCATTCGAGGCCAGCGAGCTGCGCGACGGCGAGGCCTCCTGGCTCGGGCAGGGCGTCACGAAGGCCGTCGGGGCGGTGAACGGCGAGATCGCCGATGCGATCCACGGCATGGAGTCGGGGGCGCAGGCGGCGCTCGACCGGACGCTGGGGAACCTCGACGGCACCCGCGAGAAGTCGCGGCTCGGCGCCAACGCGATCCTTGCGGTCTCGTTGGCGGCGGCGCACGCCTCAGCAGCCGAGGAGCATCAGCCGCTGTGGCGCTACCTCGGCGGCGGCACAGCACAGACGCTGCCGGTGCCGCTCCTGAGCGTGCTCGGCGCCGCTCCTGGCAACGGCATCGACCTGCAGGACATAATGATCGTCCCGGTCGGCGCCGCGAGCTTCTCTGAGGCGCTGCGAATGGCCAGCGCGGTCTACCGCAATGTCGAGGCGATGCTGCGCGAGCGCGGGCTCTCGACGGCTGTCAACGACGAGGGCGCGTTCGTGCCGCACCTGGAGGCGGGCGCCGATCCGCTGGAGCTGCTGTTGGCCGCGATTCAGGCCGCCGGCTACGCGCCCGGCGAGCAGGTCGCGGTCGCGATCGACGCCGCGGCGACTGGCTGCCAGCATGGCGATCACTACGAGCTGGGCGAGGAGCATCGCCAGCTCGACGCCGTGGAGCTGACCGCCTACTGGACTGACCTGGTGAACCGCTACCCGTTGATCTCGATCGAGGACGGGATGGCCGAGGAGGACTGGACTGGCTGGAAGACGCTCAGCGATGGCCTCGGTCGGCGCGTGCAGCTCGTCGGCGACGACCTGTTCGCGACCAGCGCCGTGCGACTGCGGCAGGGCATCGACGGCGCCGTCGCCAATGCGATCCTGATCAAGCCGGGTCAGGTCGGGACGCTGACCGAGACGATGGACGCGATCCGGACGGCGCGCGACGCAGGCTACACGCCGGTGATCTCCCACCGTGGCGGCGAGACCGAGGACGTCTCGATCGCCGACCTTGCAGTCGCCTGCGGCTGCCCCCAGATCAAGGCTGGAGCCCCGGCCCGCACCGACCGCGTCGCGAAGTACAACCAGCTGCTGCGGATCGAGGAGGCGCTCGGCGACGACGCGCGCTACCCCGGTCGGGCGGCGTTCGCGGCCAGTCACATGTGAAGCACGGCGCGTCGGCTGTCGCGGATTTTGTACCTATACGGTACAAAATCCGCGACAGCCGACGACCTGGCTGGACGGTGCCGCCGGGATCAGCCGGCTGCGAGCGCGGGTGGCCGCGCCGTCGCTCCGTGAGCCATCTTGCATCTCGTTAGCGCCGCACGAAGCCGGGGAGGAGGGTGCAGGACCGCGTCGAAGAAGGCGAAGCAAGGTGCGTACCGCTAACTCCCACAGCCAGGCGCAGGCGGCGCCCAGTACCAGCCCGGACGAGCAGAAGTCGACGGTGCTGCAGCGCCCACGCCGCGTCACGCGCCGGCTGCCGACCTCGAAGGTCCGCTGGGATCGCAAGTTCCGGATGATCATGGTCACCGTGTTCGTGCTGGTCGGTTGGATCGGGGTCAAGGCGGGAACGGCGCTGGTCTCCGCGCACTCGCAGGCGCACCACGAGCTCTCGCTGGTGACGAAGCTGTCGGACAGCAACCACAAGCTCGAGGCGCGCAGCCGCCAGCTCAGCGAGAAGAGCTGGATCATCCAGGCGGCCCGCGGGCTCGGCATGATCAAGGTCGGTGAGCGCCCATACGTGATCGTGAAGAGTCGGTGAGCTCGGAGTTCGAGCAGATCGCCGGCCTCTGGCAGGACGGTGTGCAGCGCCTACAGGCGCTGGAACCGCCGCAGCGACGCCGAGCGGAGCAGCTCGTCGAGCTGCTCGTGCACGAGCTCCGGCACCGGCTCGGCGGTGTCTTCACGAGCGACGAGCTGGCGCGCTACTACCTGAAGACCGGCACGGACTGGTGCTTCCAGCTCGTTGTGCGAGCCGCGCCGAACGAGCCCGAGCTGTGGGACATGAGCACCGTCGCGGCGGCGGCGTTCGCACGCTATCTGCGGCGCGCGAGCGACCAGGGCGGCGGCGTCCGCCACATCGACGAGGACTGACCGCAACACCGAACCGACCGCGGTTGCGGCGTTCGCGAACATCGGCGGTTGGCGCTGGTGGTCGCGAACGCAAGCGCTCGCGGCCACCAGCGAGCCGCTTACTCTTCGGCGTCGTCGGCCTGGTCGTCGTCCTCGACGCGGCGGATCACGATCTGATCCTCCTCGATCGTGACTTCGACCGGCCGGTGCCCGGCCCAATGCTCGGCGTACACAGGGTCATCCTGGACCGCCGGATCAAGCCAGAGGCCGTAGCCTTCTTCGCCATGGTCGAACGTCGCCTCAAGCGGAGTTCCGGCCTTGTGCTTGCCGCGACTCGAGCGCCCGCCGCGGCGACCGCGACGGCGCTTGGGCTTCTCCTCTTCCTCCTCGGCGGCTAGCTGCTCGGCCTCCAGCTCGGCGGCGACGAGTGCCTCGTCCTCCGCGCGCAGGTCGACTTCGTTGCCGAAATCGGCCGGGACGGTCAGGACATTGGAGTCGCCGTCAGCCTCCAGCGCATTCTCGCGCTTGAAAGCTTGGATCTGTTGGACAGTGACCTCGAGCTGATGCGCGATCCAGGCGTCGGTACGCCCTTGGCGTACCCAGCCACGGATCCGGTTGAGCTCGGGTCGTAGAGATCTTCTTGCCATATATGGGCCTGAGCATACAGGCGCTGGCCCACGGCAACGTTGCGCATCAGCAAGACACACAGGTATTCTGAGTATCACTACATAGCCGGTTGTGGTGTCGCAGGGACACGCATCGCAGCCGCGAAGGGGCGGAACGATGCTCGTACTGACGAGGAAATGCAGTCAAACCATCATGATCGGCGACGACATCGAGATCTCGGTGCTCGCTGTCGTCGGCGACAAGGTGAGGCTTGGAATCCAGGCCCCACGGGAGGTTCCCGTCTTCCGGAAAGAGGTCTACAACGAGCTGCAGCTCGTGCATGCGGCCCCGCCAGTCAGCACCGACGCCGAGCCCGCCGACGATGCCGGCTAGGCGTGGCAGCCACCGGCGGCTCCGGCTTGAGGCCCGCTAGGAGAGCAGCAGGTACAGCGTCACGAGCATCGCGGCCGTGACCAACGCCCCGGTTAGGACCAGTGACGCCGACAGGACGTAGAAGCGCAGGGAGCTGCGCTTGCGCTCGCGCGCGTGCCAGCGCTTGCGCGAACGGATCGCGGCCGAGTGCTGCCGGCGCAGCTGGTCGCGATGCCCCATCTCGACCTGCTTCAGGAAAGCCTGCTCGATCTCGGCAAGGTTTTGGCGAGGTTGCGTTCTCATGCCAGATTCGGAAGGCTACCAGCGTCGCGGGTTCGGCGGCGACAGGCGGCATCGCCCCGCGCGGCGTGATGGTGGCGGTATGGCGCGAAGGCGGCTTACAATCGCGCTTGTGAGCACCGGTCGCTCGGATCTGTTCGTCGTCTGCAAGAACTGTGGGGCAGAGGTCAGCCCCTACATCACCGAGTGCCCGTACTGCGGCAAGCGGTTGCGCAAGCGCGCGCCGAAGATCGATCGTGATGGCCGAGTGATCGAGCGCACGCCGCACGGCCGTCCGACTCCGAGCCTGACGCCCCTGCGCCGCGGAGAGATCCCCGGCATCGCCCGCGAGCGGCGTCCCTACGTGACGTCGGCGCTGGTCCTGCTGGGTGTGATCGGCTGTCTGCTCTGGCGAACCGGTGCCGTCGGCTACAGCACCGTGATCACGGCCGGTGCCGTCGGCAACCAGTGGTGGCGGCCGTTCACGGCTCCGTTCGTCTACTCGAACACCGGCTATGCCTTCATCGCGCTGGCGGCGATCGCGCTGTTCGGGACACTGCTGGAGCGGCGCGCCGGGCCGTTGCTGGTGATCGCGGCGGTGCTGCTCGCCGGTGCCGGTGGCGCTCTGCTGAGCGCCCAGATCACGCAGTCCGTCGCTGCTGGCGGTAACGGCATCGCGCTGGCGATGCTGATCACGTGGGCGATGCCCGATCTGCTACGCCTGCGCAAAGGGCACGAGTTCGGCGGCGACCTGATCGGAGTGGCCGTCTTCGCCGTGGCGCTCGTGCTGATGCCGTTGACGACGACCGAGGCCGGCTGGGTGCCGTGCGCGGCCGGGATCGTGGTCGGGATCCTGCTCGGGCTGCCGACCGCCTGGCTGCAGGAGCCGTGATGCATGCCGACCACCTGGTTGCACGAGCCGTGATGTCAGAATCTGGAAGATGAGCGACAGCCGCTCCAGCGACAGCGGGCGCGCGCAGCCGGCGTCCGGCGGCGGTCAGTGGACCGCCGCCGAGGTCGAGGCCGCGATCTCCGCGATCAACGAGCCGGGCCGTCTCGACGCGGCACAGCGGCTCGTGGCCGTCGCTGCGCCGACGCTGAACCAGACGTTGGCGCGGGCGCTCGAGGCAGGCGGCTGGTTCGACACTGCCCATAACGCCGCCCTCCGCGACGCGGTCGCGGAAACGGATTCGGATCAGCGCCTGCACGCCGTCCGCACCCTGCTTGCCGAGGAGGTCAGGCTGAGCATGCTGGTCGGTGTCGCGGTCGGGCTCGAGCTCGGCATCGAGCTCGACTATCCGGGCGCGTCCACAACAGCTCAAGAGGAGGAGTAGCGATGGAGATCACGTTTCTGGGGCACTCGGCGTTCTCGCTGACCGACGGCGACACGAGCGTCCTGATCGACCCGTTCCTCAACGGCAACCCCAAGGCGAGCATCGAATCCGGTGATGTGCGGGCGACGACGATCCTGCTGACCCACGGCCACGGCGACCACCTCGGCGACGCGGTCGCGATCGCCAAGCGCACCGGCGCGCCGGTGCTGGCAATCGTCGAGCTGGCGGCCGAGCTTGCCGAGGAGGGAATTCAGACCGTCAACCCGAACCTCGGCGGCTCCGCGAAGTTCGAGTGGGGCTGGGCGAAGCTGGTGCCGGCCTGGCACACCTCGCAAACCCCGAAGGGTACGGTCAACACCCCCGCGGGGCTGCTGATCAACTTCCACGACCGGATCATCTACCACCTTGGCGACACGGCGCTCTTCTCGGACCTGCAGCTGGTCGGCAAGCACCATCCGATTGACGTGGCGCTGATGCCCATCGGCGGACACTTCACGATGGACCGCATCGACGCCGTCGACGCGGCGGCGCTGGTCGGCGCGAAGACGATCATCCCCTGCCACTACAACACCTTCCCGCTGATCGAGACCGACGCGCAGGCGTTCAAGTCCGACGTCGAGCGCGAGACCACCTCGAACGTCGTGGTGCTCGACCCCGGTCAGAGCTTCAAGCTCTGAGGGATAAGGCTCGTGCTGTGCGGGGGCCGGCCTCACGCCGGCCCCCGCACGCGGCAGGCGGCGGCGCTCGCACGCCCCACCTGGGCTGCGGCAAGGCGCCATCTAGTGCCGTCCTGGGCGCTGGCGGTGCGCTTCGATGTGCGTGTCGCTAGCGCAACACATCGAGCGCTTCGAGCAAGTCGCTTACGAACAGCGCTAATGCAGTCGTCACGATCTCGGGGCTCCCGGCGTTCTGCTCGGCTTGGCCAACCATAACTAAGAGGGGTATCCGCTTCGCGTTCCCTCCTTGAACGATGCCCGCCATGCGGAAGGGTCGACGGAGTTGGCAGCGCTGCGTATCGTGAACGGATGGACCCCGACTCAACCCCGGCGAAGTTCTACGACGAACTCGCCGATGACTACCACCTCATCTTCGCCGACTGGGATGCGTCGATCGACCGTCAGGCGCGTGTCATCACGAAGTTGCTTCGTGACACCGGGCTTGCAACCGGTCTCGTGCTCGACGCATCCTGCGGTATCGGGACCCAAGCCATCGGTCTCGCCAAAGCAGGTTTCGACGTGACGGCGACCGACATCAGTGAGGGGTCGGTCGCTCGGTGTGCGCGCGAGGCGTCGGAGCGTGGGTTGAGTATCCGCAACGGCGTCGCCGACCTGCGCTCGCTGCACCGCGACATCTCTGGCTCGTTTGATGCTGTGGTGTCATTCGACAACGCGCTCCCGCATCTTCTCAGCGACACCGACTTGCTCGCAGCTGCCGACGCCATGCGCCGCGTGTTGCGCCCAGGTGGCGTGTTCCTGGCGTCAATCCGTGATTACGACCTGGTGCTTCAGGAACATCCATCCGGGGATCTACCCCGACGCTTTGTAACCGAGTCAGGCGAACGTATCGTCTTTCAGGTTTGGAACTGGGAGGCGCAGGACCGCTACACGGTGCGCCACTTCATCATGGACAGCGGGCCTGAAGGTTGGGGAGTTACCGAGCGCAGGACAACGTATCGTGCGCTATCCCGCGCGCTATTAGGCGAGGCTCTTGCGAGGGCAGGGTTTGAGGCAATCGAGTGGCGCATGCCGGAACAGACCGGCTTCTACCAGCCTGTCGTGACCGCCCGTACTGCGACTTGATTGACCCGAGGGAAACTGCGTCCTGACGCTCGTAGTTGGGGTGGTCTCGATTCAGCGAGGCCAACAGGGGTCGCGATGCGGATACCCCGTTCACTGGGCCCGAGGCTACCGGGCCGCCGAATAGCTCCCGCAAATGCTCGATCCCATTGCGCGTTGCGGGTCCCGCCAGCTCATCGCTTGTGAGCAGCCTTAGCCGCCTCGCAAAGGCCGGAGTCTCGGTTGTCGCGAGCAGCCGATAAACGTCGTGCGCGTCTTTGTCGACCAGGTGCGTTTGGGACCATCAGGTCCACGGAGACGCCATCCTTAGAGATTCAGCTACCGAGTACTTTCGGGCAAGTAGCGCGCGACAAGCACTAGCGGGCGCTACTGCCGACCGCCTCAAGCGTGGCGCGTGCTCAGCCGATGGCCGAGCCCAGCTCGGCCTCGCCGTCGGGGCTGAGTAGGATGACTCCGCGTTGCGGGTCCATGGCACCGAGCACCAGCACCTCGGACCTGACCGGCCCGACTTGGCGCGGCGGGAAGTTCACGACTGCCACCACCAGCTTGCCGAGCAGTTGCTCGCGAGCGTAGTGAGTGATCTGCGCTGAGGAGCGCTTGCTGCCGATCTCCGGGCCGAAGTCGATCGTCAGCTTCCACGCCGGCTTGCGAGCCTCCGGGAAGTCCTCGACCGCGGTTATGCGGCCGACGCGCATGTCCAGCTTCAGGAACTGGTTGAAGTCGACTGTCTCGGCGCTCATCCGGCGCTGCTGGACGAGCTCGTGGCGTCGCCGGTCGGCGTGCCGGTGTCGCCGGGTGTGGTGGTGCCGGGTGTAGTTGTGGTGTCGCCCGGTGTGGTCGTGGTGTCGCCAGGCGTGGTGGTGGTGTCGCCAGGCGTGGTGGTGGTGCCGGGTGTAGTCGTCGTGTCGCCTGGGGTGGTCGTCGTGTCGCCGGGAGTCGTGGTCGTACCCGGCGTAGTCGTGCCGCCGCGTGTCTCGCTGGCGCTACCGCTCGAGATGCCACCCGTCGTCAGGCCGGCGCCGCCACTGTCGGGAGTGGCGGTTGCGGAGATCGCGGTGGCGGCGGCGCTGGCCGCGTCGACCGCTGCCGCGGCGACGGTTACGCCGGCCGCGTTGGTGGCGGTACCAGCCTTGGCCGGCTTCGCCGTCGCGGTGCCCTTCACCGCCGCCTGCTCGTGGTGCGGCTTGGCGGCCGGGTCACGGCGCTGCAGGATGCGGACGGTGCCGGCCGCCGCGCCAGCGGGCGCGGCGGTTTGCGCGGCATTCAGCAAGTTTGTCGTTTGAGCACTCACGGTTGCCGGTGGATGGGCCACCGCGTGCGGCTTGTTCGCCGCGACGGCGCCGGCCGTGACCAACGCGGCGGCGGCCAAGCCGGCGACGGCCTTGGTCGTCAGTGCGCTGACGCCGACGGTGATCAGTCCGCTCGAGCCGGCTGCCGCGCCGGTGCCGGCGGCGACAGCACCCGTGCCGGCCGCCGCGCCGGAGCCAGCGGCTGCGGTACCGGCGGCGCTGGAGCCGTGGCCCCAGGCGCCGAGGGCAAGCTTGCCGAGGAAGAACTTGTGGACCATCGCCAGCGGCCCGAAGGGCGCGAGTGCGGCAAGCGCGCGACCGGTGTGCCGCATCTGCTTGGCGTAGATGGCGCAGTGCTCGCACGTCTTCACATGGCGGCGCACCGGCGGGCTCGGCCGGCGGCGCAGGCCCTCGGCGGTTTCGGCCAACTCGATGCGGACCTCCTCGCAGGAGAGCAGTCGCGCCTCGGCGGCCTCAGCCAGAGAGGCACGGGCGCGGACCAGCAGCGACTTGACGGCGGGGACGGTGGTCTCCATTGCCTCCGAGATCTGCTCGTAGGAGAGCGCCTCGAGCTCGCGCAGCACCAGCGCCGTCTTCTGCGTCTCGGGGAGGTCCTGGATGTCGTCCACCAGCATCCGGAACGCCTCGCGCTCGCTGGCCTTATCGGCGGTGCTGGCGCCGTTGTCGACGAAGTGGATGTCCATTGAGTCGACGCCGATTGGCTGCACGCGGCGCAGGTGGTTCAGACACCGGTTGCGCGCGATCCTGTAGAGCCAGGGGCGTGCGTTGATCGCACGCTCGTCGGCGATGATCGCGTTGTAGGCGGCAGCCATGACCTCCTGCAGCACATCCTCCGCGTCCTCGCGGGAGTTGAGCATGTGTCGGCAGAACGCCAGCAGCCTGACCTCGTAGCGCTTTACCAGTGCTTCGAACGCGACGTCATTGCCGCGCCGCGTCAGAGCAATCAGATGCTCGTCGGATTGCAGCCTGAGAAGCGGCGATCGCCCATGGAGGACGCCGCTGCCTGAATATTTGAGTGCGACAACATCCATGAGGATCTGTCCGGCTCACAAACACCATAGCGGTCTAGGAGTTGCGTGACCGTGTGGCTTGGCCGTGCAAGGACGGCTGCAGAGAGGGTTCGCGCCGCCGTCGATCAGCCGCTCCGGACCCCGGATTCCGGCAACCACGTAATATCCGCCCGGCAAGCCCGGATAGACAAACTGGTAGAGTCGGCGCTCTTAAAAAGCGCTGCCCGCAAGGGCCGTGCGGGTTCGAATCCCGCTCCGGGCACTGGACCGCGAGCTACCGGTCTCAGGCGAGGACGCTGGTCGGCTCGGGCCGCGCCACGTCGTCGAGGGATCCGCCGAGCTGCTCGACCAGCCAGTTGCCGAGCAGCTCGTCGCCGCTTGCCAGCAATGCCGACGAGCAGCGGGAGGGTCCCGGCGAGAACGCGTCGATCCAAGCCGCTTCGCTGCCGCTGATCCGCGCCTCGGCGTCCGGGCAGGGTTCGTCGCGGACCGCGGCGCCGCGGTCCGCGAGTGTCAGCGTGTAAACAAGTGCCGCCGTACCGGCGGGGCCGTCGGTCACTGTGCACTCGACGCGACCACGGCACTCGCCGGGCTCGATCAGCCCCGGCGCCAGCCTGAAGATCGCCCCGACGTCCAGGCGCTCGCCCTCACGCGGCTGGCTCCACGCCCACTTGTAGCCCCAGCGCGCGAGCTCGCCGAGCACCGGCATCAACGCCTCGGCACGCGGCGTCAGCGTGTAGTCGACGCGGGGCGGCACCTCGCGGAAGCGCTTGCGTGTGAGGATGCCGTCGGCGACCATGCGGTTCAGCCGCGACCGCAGTTGCTCGGTGGAGATGCCCGGCAGCGAGCGCAGCAGCTCGACGAAGCGCTTGGGTCCGCAGGCAAGGTCGCGGATGATCAGCAGCGTCCACTTATCACCGACCAGATCCAGGGCGCGTGCGTCTGGGGACCACTGGTGATATGGGTGGCGCTTCGGTGCGGGTGCGACAGTCATCCGAGCAGGATTTGCGAGGGGAACTTCGAGGCAGAATTATCGCACCTGCAGGCGGGCGGCAGCCTCACCGCCTCTGCGACGCGGCCGCCGCCCGCGAGTGCGACGGGCTGATCGTCTGCCGCCGCCCGCGATCGAACATCCATTTAGGACCGCGCAAGCGGCATTCGTGTCGGCAGCGAGACGCCGATCTGGGCGACATGGGTGACCTGATCTACCTATCGGAACGTGCGGCGGACCGTTCGCGTCCCGACGCCGAGGCCGCGGCGGTGTACCTGGCACTTGATTGCCCGCTCTCATACCTGGTGGCCGAGCGGGTCGAGCGCGAGCTGGGAAAGCTCGAATGGGTGCCGGTGATCAGTGCTTTCGGGGAACGCTCGATGCTGCAGCCGGAGGCCAGGCGTGCCGCCACCGCCGACCAGAGCCTGCGCCTCGCCGAGTCGATGGCCGTGGACCTCGGGCTGCCGCTCGTGCGCCCGCAGCGGTATCCGATGCAGAGTCGTGCCGCCTCGCGCGTGGCAGTGTTCGCCGGTGAGATCGGCGGCGCCGACTGCGCGCGCGTATACGAGCTTGCGGTCTTACGTCTGGCCTTCTGTGGTGGCTACGACATCAACGACCGGCAGGTGATCGTCGACGCCGCTGCCGCCGCCGGGATCAGCGCCGCCGCGGCGACGCGAGTCGCTCGGGAGCCGCGCTTCGACCTGCAGCTCGACGCGACGACGCGTGGCCTTGTCCGCCGTCACACGGCGCTGCCGCCGGTGATCCGGATCGGCGACCGTTGGTTCGGCGGAGTCGACCCGATCATCAGCGTTTCGGCCTGAGCTCCTGAAGTGGACCGGTCCGGCGGAAAGCTGCAGGCCAGCGGAAAGTTGGATTGCGGGTTCAGTTTCGGGGTATTCTTCGCTGCATGACTGCGCGTGAAGTTTTCTCGTTCCCGCGGGTGCTCAACGACAAGGCAACCAGGTTCGTAGCGGGCGTCGTGTCGCTGGCCACAGTGGTGACGCTGGTCACCGGCTGGTACTGGCTGCTGATCCCGCTTGCCTACGGCTTCTGGGCGCGGGTGCTCACCGGGCCGACGCTCAACCCGCTGGGGTGGGTGGCGACGAACTACGTAGCGCCCAAGTTCTTCGGTGAGCGGCGTCCCGTCTCCGGGCCGCCGAAGCGCTTCGCGCAGGCGATGGGCACCACTTTCTCGACCTCCGCGCTGATCCTTGTGCTGCTCGGCCTGACGACGGCTGCGGACGTCGTGTTGGTCGTGCTCTTTGCCGCGGCTTTCCTCGAGTCGGCGTTCGGCTTCTGCCTCGGCTGCAAGACGTTCGCGATCCTGATGCGTTTCGGTGTGATCCCGCCGGAGACCTGTGCCGAGTGCGCGGACGTCAGCGCCCGGCTACGGTCGGCGCAGGCTCAGCACGTGACCCAGCAGTAGCCGCGGCCGGACCGTCGATCGGCGTCTGACCCCCGTGTGCGCGCCCCAGCGGGGGCGCGCTCGGCAGCACCGCTCAGGCGGCGAAGGCGAGTGCGGCGCCGCGCAGGATGTCGTGCTCGGAGACGGTGATCGAGTCGAGTCCGAACAGATCCATCACCGCTTGCAGGATCACGATCCCCGGCAACACCACCGGGGCTCGATCCGGGCCCAGGCCCGGGACCTGTGACCGCGCTGCCAGCGGCAGGATGCGGAGCTGCTCGAAGATCGCGTCGCGCTGCGCGGCGGTCAGCGTGTAGCCGTGCACGCGCTCGGGGTCGTAGGGGTCGAGCCGCTGCACGATGGCGGCCAGGACCGTCGGGGTGCCCGCCACGCCGATCGCGAGCTCGACCCCGGAGCGGACTGCGGCCGGGACGCCCGGGCGATGATCGCCCGGGCGTCGGCGGCGACCGCGTCGAGCTCGGAGGCGGTCGGCGGGTCTTGGCTGATGTGCCGATCCGCTTGGCGCACGACGCCGGCCTGCGTCGAGACGTGGAAGTCGAGCTCGTGGCCGTGGCCGACGACCATCTCGGTGGAGCCGCCGCCGATGTCCGCGACCAGCACGGTCCGGTGATCGCCGGCCGGCAGATCGTCGGTCGCGCCTAGGTAGGTGAGCCGCGCCTCCTGGCTGCCGGTGAGCACCTGGACCTCGAGGCCGTAGCGGGCGGCGACGGTGTCGGCCAGCTCCTGTCCGTTACGGGCGTCACGCACCGCGCTGGTCATCACCGCCACGCGGCGGTCGGGCGCCAGCTCATCCATGCGGGACTTGTACTCGGCGAGAACCCGGTGCTCGCGCTCAAGCGCCTCGGGGCTGAGCAGCCCGGTTGCGTCGACGCCGGCGCCGAGGCGCGTGACCTTGCTGATCCGCTCGAGCTGCGCGGTGATCACGCCGTTCTCGACCTCCGCGACGAACAGCCGCGTGGTGTTCGTGCCGGCGTCGACGATCGCGACCCTCATGCCGCGTGGCCCGACTCCGCGACCCTCATTCGGCGCGGTCCGAGTCCGAGGCCCTCATGCCGCGTGGCCCGAGTCCGACGCGATCGCGTACGGAAGCGGCTGGCCTTCGAGGCCCGCGATCACGTTGTCGACGGCCATCTCGGCCATCTGCCGGCGCGTGGTGTGGGTGGCTGAGCCGATGTGCGGCACGATCAGCAGGTGCGGCGCTTGCCAGAGCGGATCGTCGAGCGGCAGCGGCTCTGGCTCGGTCACGTCCAGCGCCGCGCCTGCCAGCCGCCCCTCGCTGAGTGCGGCGGCAAGTGCCACCTGGTCGACGATGCCGCCGCGGGCGGTGTTGATCAGCACCGCGCTCGGCTTCATCAGCGCCAGCTCCGCCGTGCCGATCAGGTGGTAGGTGTCGGCCGTCAGGGGGCAATGGATCGAAACGAAGTCGGCGTTGCGCAGCAGATGCTCGAAGTCATGCCTGTTGCCGCGCTCGGCGGTCAGCACCTCCATGCCGAACCCGGTGGCGCGCCGGGCGACAGCCTGGCCGATGCGGCCGATGCCGATGATCCCGATCGTTGCGCCGTAGATGTCGGCGCCGAGGAAGGCGCCCGGCTCCCAGTTCCGCCACTCTCCGGCGCGAGCATTGTCGGCGGCCGACTGCAAGTGGCGCGCGCTTGCCATCAGCAGCGCGAAGGCGAGGTCCGCGACCGCCTCGGTGAGCGCGTCCGCGGTGTTGCCGATCGCGATCCCACGCGCCTCGGCGGCGGCAACGTCGATGTTGTCGTAGCCGACCGCGTAGTTCGCGATCACCTTCAGCTTCGGCGCCGCGGCGATCACATCCGCGTCGATCCGGTCGGTGACCAGCGACAGCAGCGCCTCGGCGTCGGCGGCGTGCTGGTGCAGCTCCGCGGCGGTTGGCGGCGTGGCGTCCGGCCAGATGAACGTGTCGTAGCGGTCGCTGAGCCTACGCAGCGCCGGTCCGGGGAGCTTACGGGTGACGAATACGCGAGCCATGTCCGTATTGTGCCGCCGGCTGTGCTCGGTTGTCATCACCCCGGCGAAGGGCGGCTCGCCGGGTCGCTGACATCCCGGTGCGGCGCCGTCGGCGCCGCTTCGGCGCGGCAATTAGTACGCTGAACGTTGAACCGCTTGCCACGATCGAACTTCGATCCCGCTGCGTAACCGGCCTCGAGCACGCACATTGACTTCGCTTGCAGACATCCGTGAGAGAGACGCAGACCGGGACGAGTCAGCTGTTCTGTCGTTGCTCCAGGGTGGTGGCGTCGCTGCACGCGACTTCGACGTCCCGGCGGGGCGCGGTGCCGCGAAGCAGCTCGATCTGGCGCTGGTGCTGCATGCGCTCAGCGACCCGGTGCGCCTCGGAATCGTCGCCCAGCTTGCCGACGGCGCCGAGCATGCTTGCGGCGACCTCGAGGTTCCGGTCACCAAGTCGACCTCGTCTCACCACTTTCGGGTGCTGCGCGAGGCCGGCGTGATCACCACTCGCGCGGAGGGGAAGGCGAGGCTGAACCGCCTCTGCCACGCCGAGCTCGAGCAGCAGTTCCCAGGTCTGATCGAAGCGGTGCTGGAAGCCGCTGCGCGCACCGCATGACGCCGGCGACGGCTGTCGACGCGGACTTCGTTAATCAGATCGAGGCCCACTCCATCTACTCCTGGCCGCCGCAGGTGGTCGAGGACGGCCCCGGCGGTTGGACGCTGCGGGCGACGCCGGGCCTGAGCCGCGGCCGCTCGAACCACGCGCTGACGCCGAGCTACACCGCCGACGACGAGGAGATCGAAGCTGGCCTCGCGGCTGCCGAGGCCTTCGCGAACCGCTGGCAGATCGAGCTCGGGCTCCAGGTCAGCCCGATCGAGCTGCACGGCCACATGCTGCGTTCGCTGGCCGCACGCGGCTGGTCGGTCGGCGCCGACGTGTTCGTGATGATGGCTTCGCCGGACACGATCCTCACCGCGCCCGGCCCGGAGCCCCTGGACCTCGTTGTCAGCGAGCACGCCGACCGTGAGTGGTTGAGCGCCTGGGCAGCCTGCGAGCCGGCCCGCGTCCCCACACGGCCCGGCGACGACATCCGCTCGCACCGCGAGACGGTGTTCGCCTCGATGGCCGGGCGCGCCCGCTTCTGTCACTTCGGCGACCTTGCCGTCGGGATCGCCGTCGAGCGCGATGACCTGATGGGTCTGTTCTGCCTCGCGGTGGCACCGCGTGCCCGCCGCCACGGCCTTGGTCAGGGCCTCGTGAAAGGCCTGGTCCGGAACACCACCGCCACCGACGTCTACATCCAAGTTCTCTCCGGTAACACTGCGGGCGTCGCCCTCTACCGCAGCCTGGACTTCAAGCCGGCCTATCGCTACTGCCACTGTTTGGCGCCGGTGGATGCAGGCGCGCGCGACGGCGGCGGCAGGGACTGACCGAGACAAGGCGGCGGCTCGGCTCGCCTTGAGCCGAGCCAGCCTTGTTTAGGCCGCGATCCCGTCGCGTGAGTAGCCGTCCATCGCGTCGTTCTCCTCGAAGTCGTCGAGGTCGACGACCACCGCTACCTTTCGGTCGGTCCATAGGAGCTCGACCGAGTTCTCGCGGTAGTTCACTTCGTCGGGCATCGGCAGCCCGCTGTCGCTTAGGAGCTGGAGCATTCGCGCTTCAGCCCGCCGTTTGATGTCGATTGGAACCATGCCTCCAGCGTGCCCATCCGCGCGTGGAATTTCAGTTCCGTTCGTGCCAACTTGCAAATCCTTGGTGCCAACTTTGCGGCGCTTCGGGCCGCCTCGGCGCTCCGTCGCCATTCGCTCCGGTTCGCGTGCCCGATCGCCGGCCGTCGGCCGCGCTGCCGGGCGCGCTCATAACGCCTCGCCGGTACCGGCCGGAGCTCTGAATCCCCCGAAGCTGCTATATTTTTTGGCCCATCGCGGGGTGGAGCAGTCTGGTAGCTCGTCGGGCTCATAACCCGAAGGTCGCAGGTTCGAATCCTGCCCCCGCTACTCACTTAAGGGTCTGCAATCTGCAGGCCCTTCATGTTTTAACGGGTTCGCCAAGGTCGGCGTTACCGTGGAGGTCGAATGACGACGTTTTCCGAGCTCGCGCTCAGCGACGAGTTGATGCAGTCGCTGACGGAGCTCGGCTACGAGGAGCCCACGGCGATCCAAGCCGAGGCGATTCCGGCGCTGGTCCGTGGTGCTGACCTGATCGGGCAAGCCGCCACCGGCACCGGCAAGACTGCGGCGTTCGCGTTGCCGATGCTGCAGCGCATCACGCTCGGCGGGCCCCGTCCGCACGCGCTGGTGCTCGTCCCCACGCGTGAGCTGGCGAGTCAGGTCTCTGATGCCATCCACCAGTACGGACGCCACCTCGGCGCCCGCGTCCTGCCGATCTACGGCGGCGTTCCGATCGTCCGCCAGATCAAGTCCCTGGCGCGCGGCATCGACGTTGTCGTAGCCACGCCGGGGCGGGCAATAGACCATCTCACGCGCAGGACGTTGAATCTCCAGGACCTCGAGGTAGTCGTTCTCGACGAAGCGGATGAAATGCTGGACATGGGCTTTTCCGAGGACATCGAGACGATTCTCGACCAGACGCCCCGGACGCGCCAGACCGTCCTGTTCGGCGCGACGATGCCGCCGCGCCTCAAGCACATAGCCGGCCAGCACCTGACTGACCCAAAGATCATCAGCGTTGGCATCAGCCAAGCCGAGCCCGGCGAGACACTGAAGATCCGCCAGACCGCATACGTCGTCGACCGCGCCCATAAGCCCGCGGCGTTGGGCCGCATCCTCGATGTCGAGCGGCCCGGGCAAACCCTTGTCTTCTGTCGGACCCGTGCGGACGTCGACCAGCTCACCGAGACGCTCAATGGCCGCGGTTACCGCGCCGAGGCGTTGCACGGCGGACTCAGTCAGGACCAGCGCACGAGGGTGCTCGGCCGGTTGAGGTCGGAGGCGGCCGACCTCCTGATCGCCACCGACGTTGCCGCCCGCGGCCTCGACATCGAGACACTCACTCACGTCGTTAACTTCGACGTGCCCTCCGCGCCCGAGTCCTACGTCCACCGCATCGGTCGAGTCGGTCGTGCAGGTCGTGAGGGCATTGCCATCACGCTGGTCCAGCCGGGCGAGCACCGGATGCTGAAGATGATCGAGCGGCTCACCAAGCAGCCGATCGAGATCGCGGCCGTCCCTACCGTCGCCGATCTCAAGGCTCGTCGACTGGAGCGCACTCGCGCCGCGCTGCACGAGTCGCTGCTGGAAGACGATCTCGAACCGTTTCGCTTCGTCCTCGACACGCTCTCGGACGAGTTCGACCCCCTGAACGTCGCGCTGGCGGCGATCAAGCTCGCCCACGAGGCGGCGTCCGTCGGTGGCGACGAGGACGCCGAGATGGACATCCCGCAGATGAGCCTGCGCCGCGACAAGCGGGATAACGCCACCCGTCGCCCACGGCGCGACGGCATAGGCCGGTCGGCGCGGATCTTCATCGGCTTGGGCCGCGCCGCGCACGTTCGTCCCCAGGACATCGTCGGCGCGATCACGGGGGAGACGACGCTCCATGGTCGGGAGATCGGAGCAATCGAGATCAACGACCGCTTCAGCCTCGTTGAGGTCCCCGCCGACCGCCTCGATGAGGCCACCAAGGGACTCAGAAACGTCAAGCTCAAGGGTCGCAGAGCCACTGTGCGTCCGGAGAAGCCTGTGCGGCGGTGACGCTCGGCTCGTCGCTCGAAGGTCGCAGGCTCGGGATCCGAACCATGATGCAGCCAGCGGATTTCAGACGAACTGCGCCGCTGCGTGGCCCGACGCCCAGGCCCACTGGAAGTTGAAACCGCCCAGGTGGCCGCTGACATCCAGCACCTCGCCGATGAAGTACAGGCCCGGGCTTTTCAGCGACTCCATTGTCTTGGATGACACTTCGCGGGTGTCGACGCCGCCCAGGGTGATCTCGGCGGTGCGGTAACCCTCGGTGCCGGCCGGCACCACCTGCCAGGCGCCGAGCTTGCCGGCAATGTCGCGCAGCTCGGCCGGGGTGTACTGCTTCATCGGCCTGGGATCGGACCACTGACCGGCCAGGAGGGCCGCCAGCTTCTTGGTGAAGACCTCACCCAGCACGGTCTTCAGCTCGCTGTCGGGGTGCGCGGCCCGCTGGCCGCGCACCCACTCAAAGGCATCGTGGTCGGGCAACAGGTTGATTTCCACGGCATCGCCGGGGTGCCAGAACGAGGAGATCTGCAGGATGGCCGGGCCGCTCAGGCCGCGGTGCGTGAACAGGATGTTCTCGCGGAAACTCTGATCGTTGCAGCTGACCACGCAGGCCGCCGAGGTGCCGGACAGCTCGCTGCACAGTTCCTTGAGCTGGCCGCTGACGGTGAACGGCACCAGGCCGGCGCGGGTGGCCAGTACGTTGTGACCGAACTGACGGGCGATCTCGTAGCCGAAGCCGGTGGCGCCCAGCGTCGGAATCGACAGGCCGCCGGTGGCGACCACGAGCGACGGCGAGGCGACATGCCCGATGTCGGTGCTTAATAGGTATCCGGCCTCGGTTTTCTCGATCTGCTGCACCGAGGTGGACAGACGCAGGTCAACGCCAGCCTGCTGGCACTCTCCCAGGAGCATTTCGAGGATGTCCCTGGACCTGTTGTCGCAGAACAGCTGGCCCAGCTTCTTCTCGTGGTAGGGCACGCCGTGCTCGCTGACCATTGCGATGAAGTCCCACGGGGTGTAACGGGCCAGAGCCGACTTGAAGAATTGCGGATTCTGCGAGGAGAAGTTGGCCGGCTCCGCGTACATGTTGGTGAAGTTGCAGTGGCCACCGCCGGACATGAGGATCTTCTTGCCCGCCTTGTTGGCGTGGTCGACGAGCAGCACTTGGCGGCCGCGTGCGGCGGCGGTCAGGGCACACATCAGGCCGGCGGCGCCTGCGCCGATGATCACAACGTCGGTAGAGCGCACAGCACATCCTCGAGCACGGTGAAGGCAAACAATACGGGCCCTTTCGGTTCGCGGTCCTGTCGGCCGCGGGCGTCCGGCCGGAGCTCGATGCAGTTGCCGGTCGCGGTGGCTGGCTCAATTTGGGTTTTGCACTTGCGACGGTCCAGCAGCTCGACCATCGCACCGGCCCGCGCCAACTTGATCACGCGACGACGAAACTCAGCAGGAAACCTCCGGACCGGTCCCTAAGACCTTCGGCAGGTCATGACGCAGCGGTGTCATCATCACGAGTCACACGATGATGATCGCCGCCATCCTCAGCGTCAATCCGTTTGGGAGCCACGTGGCACCGGGGCGTGGGCTCGCTTTCGACGTGTTGGTCGCATTCGTTGTCTCATTCATGGCGATTCGTACCAGTGCGCGACTAACCCGCAGCGTCTCCTGGTGGCCGGGGGGCGTTGAGAGCGGTGGCGTACATCTCCATCATCTGGTTTGGGGTATCTGTCTGCTGCTGTTGGCGGGCTTCATTTCCTTCACCGGTCCGCTTCCCGGCGGCTGGCGGCGAGCCGACGCGATCGTATTCGGAATCGGCGCCGGGTTTACGCTCGACGAGTTCGCCCTATGGGTCTACCTCAAGGACGTCTACTGGAGCGAGGAAGGTCGCTCGTCGGTTGACGCGGTGATCATCGCGGTCGCATTCGCGGGACTCTTTGTACTAGGCACACAGCCCTTCGGCCTCGACGACGCCGGATCGATCTGGGGGACGATCGGCACGATCGGGTTCGTTTTCACGTTCGTGATCGTTGCCGCCGCGAAGGGCCGTTCGATGCTCGCAGTCCTCGGGATCTTCATACCCGTGGTGGCGATATTCGCGGCTCTACGGATGGCGCGACCGTCATCGATCTGGGCGCGGCGGAGGTACGACGAGAAGATGCTGAAGCGCGCTGAGAGCCGTTATGCGTCAACGACTCGGCTCGCCCGGCTCAGCGTTCGCGTCAGTAACGCGATCGGCGGCGCGCCGGACAACCGTAAACCCATGTAGGTGGATCCTTGGACGCATCAAAGTCAGGCCATCCCAATGGTTAGATCGGCAGAGGCGAGATGCGTAGGCTGCGGGTGTTTCTGACCGGCGCGACCGGTAACTGGGGTCGTGCCACGCTGCGAGAGTTCGCGGACCGGCGGGATCGGTTCGATGTCGTTGCGCTCGTGCTGGACAGTGAGCGAGAGCGGAAGGCGATCTCCGCGTTCGAGTCAATGTCGAATCTTGAGGTCAGGTACGGCGATCTCACCGACTACGCGGCCGTCGAGTCGTGCGTGCGCGGTGCCGATTACGTCCTCCATCTCGGTGCGCTGGTTTCGCCGATGGCTGACGCTCATCCGGACCAAGCGTGGCGAGTCAATGTCGGCGGTGCGCAGAACCTCATCCGGGCGGTACGCGCGCAGCCGGACCCAAGCGCGATCGGCCTGGTGATGATCGGATCGGTCGCCGAGACCGGTGACCGCCAGCCGCCTCATCATTGGGGCAGGGTTGGCGATCCGCTGCGTGTTTCGCAATACGACGAGTACGGGCAGAGCAAGGTCGCGGCGGAGCGTCTTGTGGTCGACAGCGGATTGCCGCGATGGGTCTGGTTGCGTCAGACGGGCATATTCCATCCGGGGATGATCGAGATTCGTGACCCGATCATGACCCACGTCCCGCTTGGTGGCGTGCTGGAGTGGGTCTCAGACATCGATTCCGCACGTCTGCTGGCGAACATCTGCGAGGGCGAGGCACCGGAGGACTTCTGGTGCCGGGTCTATGACATCGGCGGCGGCGAGTCCTGGCGGCTCACCAACTGGGAGTTCCAGACCCGCCTCGCGGGCGCGATGGGCGTGAAGGACGTTCGGCGCTGGTATGCGCGCGACTGGTTCGCGACGAGGAACTTCCATGGACAGTGGTACACCGATTCCGATCTGCTCGAGGAGTTGGTTCCGTTCCGCCGTGACAGCTTCGAGTCGGCGCTCGAGCGCACGATGCGAAGCGCATCGGCAGACGTGCGTCACGCCGGTCTCGTGCCGGCAGCGATCATCAAGCATCTGGTGATCCGGCCGCTGACGCTGCGGCCGAGAGGAACGATGTCGTTCATCCGCGACGGCGATGAGAGCAGGATTCGCGCCTACTTCGGCTCGCGCCAGGAGTGGGACTCGATCGGCGACTGGTCGACCTTCGTGCCGCCGCAGCCGTCGCGGACCCCGGCGTTGCTCGACCACGGCTACGACGAGTCCAAGGAGATCGAGCAATGGACCCGGAGCGACCTGGCGCAAGCCGCCGACTTCCGCGGTGGCGAACTGTTGTCAGAGAGCTTTGAGCCGGAACGACCACGCAGCCCGCTGCAGTGGCGCTGTGCCGAGGGCCATGAATTCAGCGGCAGCCCCTGGCTGATCCTGAAGGCAGGGCACTGGTGCCCGGAGTGCGTCAAGGACTCCGCCGGATACGCGAAGCAGGCCGTGCGGAACCGCTTCCTCGCACAGATCGAGCTGGCCTGACTTTGACGGAGGTTCCGGAAGGTGGAGCTGATGCGTCGCTGGGAGGAAGAAGAGTCTGTCTGGTGCGGAGCGGCGTGGCGCGTCCTGGGATGACCGGAACCTTGAGCGGGTTGCGTGCACTCCGACGCCGTGGTCGGCGTGGACGCTGAGTCCGTGCCGGGCGGCGACGGCGTATCTGCTCTCTGGCCGTGACAAAAGCTAACCACCAGGGCGACACCTGGTTAGTATATGTCTCATGACGCGGGCTCATCTCGACACTATCCAGGAGTGCTTCGGCAACCTGCCGTTCCGGGTCCGGGAGGCGGTCGATGCTGGCATCCCGCGTCAAGCGGTCTATCGCCTGCGCGACGACGGGTTGCTGGTGAGCCCTTCGCGTGGGGTGTGGCAGCGTGCCGACGCCGATCCGTCGATGTATGCCGAGTTCGCGGCGGTCTCCGCTCGCGCGCCTAACGCGACGATCTGCCTGAACTCGGGGCTGTCTTACTGGAATCTGTCCGACGAGATGCCCGCGAGTGTCCATCTCGCGATCGCGCGTGGCGCGCACTGGCCGAAGATCGATACGCCGGCGACGACGCTGCACCGGTTCCCTGCCGAGACGTTCGCGCTAGACCGCCAGGCTGAGCACACCGAGACCGGCGAGCCGTTCTGGATCTACTCGGCTGGGCGGTGCGTAGTCGACGCGATGCGGTTGCAGCGCCAGGTCGGCCGTGATGTCGCACTGGCGGCGCTTCGGCGCTACATGTCCCGCGACGATGCCGATCCGCTGCGCCTCAACGCGCTGGCTCGCCAGCTCGGCGGCGAGCTGCAGATGCGGCAGGTGCTTGAGGTGATCCTCGCGTGAGCTCCGACCGTGCAAGAGAGATCTATCGGGAGCTGCAGAGGCTTGCGCGCGCCGATCATGGCGGCTCCACCGGGCCGCTGCTAGCCGTCTACGGCGTGGAGGGCTTTCTGCGTCGCCTCGCCGTATCGGACTACGCGGCGCAGATGACGCTCAAGGGCGGCATGCTGATGGCCGCTACCGCGACGCGCCGGATGACCAAGGACGCCGACCTCTCGACAATCGGGGTCGCCAACGACCCCGGGCACATCACCCGGGTTGTCGCCGAGATCGCAACGGTCGAGCTGTTCAACGATGACGGACTGATGTTCGACGTCGGCACGATCCGCACCGAGGTCATGCGCGAGCAGGCCGAATACCACGGCGTCCGGGCCAAGATCCAGGCACGTCTGGCGACCGCGAGACCGATCGTCACGCTCGACTTCTCCTTCGGCGAACCGCATCGGTCGGTGGTTGTTGACCTGCCAGAGCTCTTAGGCGGGAGCATCCGGCTAGCGTCCTACCCGCCCGAACTAACTCTGGCCGAGAAGATCGCGACGATGATGAGCCGTCGTGAACTCAACACCCGCGACCGCGACTTCGCCGACGTTTGGACGCTGAGCCGCACGCTTACGGTCAGTGCGACGACCCTGCGAAGCACGATCGTCGAGGTTGCCGAGCATCGTGGCCACGAAGTCGTCCCACTCCGCGAAGCCCTAGCAGAGATGCCCGACCGTCAAACACCATATGCAGCGATGCTCTCACGCATGGTCTACCCGCGCCCGTTGCCGCAGTCGTGGAGAGATCTGCTCGCTGACGTGCGTGACTTCGTCGATCCGCTTGTCAGCGACGCCGACGATAGGCTGGCGTCGTGGGATCCCCTCCACCGAATCTGGCGCGAGGACTGAGCACGTGTTCGGTCGGCTTGTGGCTGAGCCTTGTGTTCTTCAGCTGGCGACATCGCGGAATTCCGAACGGGCCGGAGCCTTGCCGCACGAGCTTGAGTCCTACGCGAGCAAGCTGGTCGCCATTTGTTGGCGAGCAGGTCCAGCAATTCGCGGCAGGGCCACGTCGATACGGTTAGTGCATGAGTACAGACACGACAGCCTTTGGCTACTCCGACAACCTGCCGATCGACAGCCCGAACGCGATCACGGCACGCATGGTTTCGGTGCCGGTACCGGGACCGCACGATCTGCTGGTGAGCGTGCACGCGGTCTCCGTCAACCCGGTCGACGTGAAGCTGCGGGCCAATGCGCCCTCGTCGGGTTTTCGAGTCCTCGGGTTTGACGCGTCCGGTGTCGTTGAGGCCGTCGGGAACGCGGTGACCTTGTTTGCGCCGGGCGATGAGGTCTACTACGCCGGCAGCATCGATCGTCCGGGTACGAATCAGCTCCTGCAGCTGGTCGACGAGCGCATCGTCGGTGCCAAGCCGACGACGCTGACGCACACGGATGCCGCCTCGCTGCCGCTCACCGCGCTGACAGCCTGGGAGTCGGTGTTCGACCGTCTCGGCCTCACCAGTGACTCCAAGGGGTCGCTGCTGGTGGTCGGCGCCAGTGGCGGAGTCGGCTCAATCCTGATCCAACTAATGCATCTGCTCGCGCCCGAGGTGAGGATCATCGCCACCGCGTCGAATGCCGAGTCGGCGGCGTGGGTGACTGAGCTAGGCGCAGACGAGGTGGTCAACCACCACGAGGATCTCTCCCGGCAGGTCAAGAAGCTGGCTCCGGAAGGGGTCGACTGGATCTTTACCGCCCACTCCGACGGGCAGATTGGAATCTACGCGGACATCGCTCGGCCGTTCGGTCAGATCGTCGCGATCGACGACGGTGCCCGGGACGTTGAACCGCTGAAGCCCAAGAGCATCAGCTGGCACTGGGAGCTCATGTTTACCACCGCTTCCCAGACCCCGGAGTCGACGCACCAGCACGAGATCCTTAGCCACGTCACCAAGCTCGTGGACGCCGGTCGGATCAAGGCGACCACGCGGACCGTCCTGAGTCCGATCGACGCCGACACGATCCGCGAGGGTCATCGTCTGGTGGAGACCGGTCGGGTCATGGGGAAGGTAGTGATCACCAACGAGCGCGTGTGAACGTCGGTCCCTTCAGTCCTGGAACTGCTTCCAGAGGACCATGCGCTCGCGCAAGTCGAGCCTCTCGCCCGCGACCGTGAACGTGCCATCGCCGCGGTGATGGATCGTGCGCTGCTCGGTTCGCTCCTCGTCGCGCCAGATGGCGACTGCATCCAGCACCCAAAGGCCGTAGCGCTCGACCATGCTTCTGTCGTGTACGCGGCACTCGATGTTCGCCAGGCACTCGCCGATCAACGGCGCGCTCACGTCGCGCGCTGGTAGCGCGGTCAGCGCGAAGTGCTTGAACTTGTCAAGGTCCCGTCCCGAGCAGTTGCCGATGTCGACGACGGTCTCGGCCTGATCGACTCCGGGGATCGCGATCACGCACTCCCCGGTCTCATTGAGAGCGTCGTAGCTGTGGTCCCACGGGCCGATCACGGCGCCGATCAACGACGGGTGCTGGACGATCATGTGAAACCCCATCGTCATCACGTTCGCCCGCCTGTCCGGCGCACGCGTGCTGACCAGGACGACCGGCCCGGACTCCAGCAGCCGGTACGCATTTACGTCGGGTGTGAGCTTCAGCGTCATCAATCGGCTCCTGCCTGATCTCGCATGATCCTACGAAATTAGCTGCAAGTGGCAGGGACGTGCCTCGACTTCACTTACGATCTGCGTATGAGTGGCGATAACCGGGACGCAGAGGCGGAAACGGGTGCCAACCGCAGATGAGCTTCTGGGCGAGCAGGTCGCTCGAGATCTGCTGACTTCACTGCGAGCGGCCGCACCATCACGGCAGTTCGGATCCCTCGAGCCTGCCTGTAGCCAACTCAGCGACCTTGCACTGCGCCAGCGTGTCGACCTGCTGGTCGACGCGCTGCTCTCTGACGTCCCGGGCAGCTATGCAGAGTTAGCTGCCGTCATCTCCGCCGCACGCGACGGCATCCCTCCGCTCGACGGTTGGATGGTCTGGCCGGTCACCGTCGCCGTCGCGCGGCGTGCCGTCGCCGAAGGCGGCGACGAGTCGTTCGACGACGCGATGGGCCTCCTGGCTTCGCTGACTCCGCGGCTGAGCGCCGAGTTCGCACTGCGCATCATGCTGCGCGCCAACCTTGGCAGGGCTCTGCAGATCGCGGAACGGTGGACCGATGCGCAGGACGCTCACCTACGCCGCCTGGCCAGCGAGGGCACTCGGCCCTACCTGCCATGGGCGATCCGCATTCCTGACTTGACGGCAAACCCCGGGGTCACGTTGCCGATCCTGGATGCCCTCTACGGTGACGAATCGGAGTACGTCCGCCGCTCGGTGGCCAACCACCTCAACGATCTCGGCAGGGATGCCCCGGACCTCGTGGTCGCCACCGCTCGTCGGTGGCTGGAGAACCCCGAACCCAGCACCGGGCGAGTGGTGCGCCACGGATTACGGACACTCGTCAAGCGAGGTGACGCCGGGGCCCTCGCGCTGCTCGGATACGCGAGCAAGGACGTCGTGATCGAGGACTTCCGCGTCCTCACTCCCGTAGTGAGCTATCCAGGAGCGCTGCGGTTCGCTGCGGTCGTGCGCAACCAAGGCTCCGAGCCAGCTCGCGTGTCGATCAACTACGTTGTCCACCACCTTCGGGCGAATGGCAGCCAAAGCCAGAAGACGTTCCGACTGACCGTGTGTGCCCTGGCGCCGGGAGAGGATGTCACACTCAGCCACAGCCACGAGTTCCGACCGATCACCACGAGGCGCTACTACAGCGGGGAGCACGCGGTCGCGCTTCGGGTCAATCAACAAACGACAAATTCTGTGCCGTTCGTGCTCGCGGACGTGAGCGACTAGCCCGGGTTCAGCGTTCGTACAAACCGGTGAGGCGACCGCGTGCGAGCACCTTGCCATCCGCCGCCGCAATGATCGACCTGGCGCCGGCGTTCCTCGGGACGCTGAGTGGTGTGGCAAGCGCGTAGAGCTGGAAGACATACCGATGGGGACCGTGCCCGGGGATCGGCCGCGGTCCGGCGTATCCCTTATTGCCCCTAGAGCCTGTCCCGTGGCCGAACCGCCCGCCACTTGTGAGATCTCCCTCGTCAAAGCCGGTCAGGTTCGGCGGGATGCCGGCGAGTGCAAGGTGGATCACGGGACGCCGCAGGGGGGCGTCGGGGTCCTCGATCACCAGGAGCAGCTCGACGGCGTCCCGCGGGACGCCGGTCCACTCGAGTGGAGGGGGACATGTTCTCGCCGACGCCCTTGCCGGCGGTCCTTCTCGGCATCGGCTCTCCGTCCGCGAAGGCGGCGCTGGTGAGGGTGATTGTCTCCGGCGCCGCGAATCCCGGGCGGTTCCATGCGAGCTTCTGCTCGCCGGCGCGGCGGTGTCTGAGGAGGCGCCCGATCAGCGCGGGCTTGCCCGGCTTGGTCTCGCCCGTGTCCGCGCCCGCAGCCTCACCCGTGCTCCGGCGCGAGGCAGATCCGGTGTCGTTTGGAGAGCTCATGCTCGGACCCCGGCGGGAATGTAGCCGTCGGCGGCGAGCTTCGCGAACAATCCTCCCTGAGCGAGGATGTCGTAGACGTACTCAGGTAGCGGCGCGCCCGCTAGCGCGCCGCCGGTGCGAGGCAGCTCGATGATGGCGTCATGCACGTTGAGGCGCACCTCGTCCTCGTCGCCGACGAGCCTGGTCACGCCCGGGATCGTCGCGACCGGCAGCCCGAAGTTGACGCAATTACGCAGGAACAACGAGTTGAACTCCTCGGCGACCAGCGCCGCGACTCCGAGATGCTGGAAGAGGCGCGCGACCGGACGGCTCGAGCCGATCCCGAAGTTGCGACCGGCGACCACGATGTCACCGGGCTGGACCTGGTCGGTCCAGCCCGGCCGAAGATCGTAGAAAACGTGCTTGGCGGCCTCCTCCGGGGAGAGCTTCATCGCAAAGCCCGGGTACATGTTGTCGGTGTCGACCGAATCTCCGAACACCCACGCCTTGCCTTCGATGATGTCCTGCATCAGACCAGTACCTCCCGGGGATCGACGATCCGTCCAGCTACCGCGGACGCCGCGACCGTGACGGGGGACGCCATGTAGATCTCGGCGTCGGGACTGCCCATGCGGCCGGTGAAGTTGCGGGTCGAAGCGGTCAGGCAGACCTCGCCTGCTCCGACGAGGCCCATGTGGTAGCCGAAGCAGGCGCCGCAGGTTGAGTTGGTGACGATCGCACCCGCGTCGGCGAGCGTGGCCAGGTATCCGCGGTGGGCGGCCTCGCGGTAGACGTCTTGGGAGGCGGGCGTCACGATCAACCTGACGCCGGGGGCGACGTGCCTATCGCGCAGCGCCTCGGCGGCGATCTGCAGGTCCTCGATCTGGCCGTTGGCGCAGGAGCCGATGAAGCACTGGTTCACCGTCCGCGACTCGATCTGGCTGACCGGAACGGCGTTGTCGGAGACCTTGCCGGGGCGCGCGACGTAAGGCTCCAGCGAGCTGAGGTCGATATGGCGCACGTCCGCGTAGATGGCGTCGGGGTCGGGATCCGCCGCTTCGAACTCGGTGTCGGTGTGCTGTTTGACGAACTCCGTGCAGAGCTCGTCCGCGGGGAACGTGGTGAAGTCGGCCGACACCTCGGCGCCCTGGGTTGCGATCGTGCGGCGGTCGTTCATCGGCACCGATCGGAGGCCGTCGCCGCCGAACTCGAGGTTGTGGTTGGTTGCATCGCCCCAGGTTCCGGCAATGTGCAGGAAGATGTCCTTGCCCGAGACGACGTCCGGCTTCTCACCGGTCAGCTCGTAGCGGTAAGTCGGAGCGATCTGGAACCACGTCTTGCCGGTGCACATCACCGAGTAGACCTCGACCGGTCCGAGCCCGCGGGCGGCGGTGTTGTAGGCGCCGGCCGCACAGGTGTGAGAGTCGGTGCAGGTGAGGATCTGGCCTGGCAGTGCCAGGCCGTTCTGGGCGATCACCTCATGGCAGATTCCGTGACGGCCGACGTCGAAGAAGCGCCGTACCCCGAACTGCTCGACGAAGGCGCGCGCCTTCACGCCCCCGTCCGCGTCCTTCACGGATGGCGCCGGCACGGCGTGGTCCATCACGACCGCCAGCCGCTCGGGGTCCGCGATCCGGGTCGGGGTCATCCACGTCGTCGCGAACTGAAGGTCGATCAGGACGGTCATGTCGACGTCGCAGACGACGACGTCTCCAACCTTCACCCGATCCTGCCCTGAGCTGCGGGCGAGGATCTTCTCGATCATCGTCATACCCATCGCTTCACTCCTTTCCGGTTCCGGTTCCGGTTCCGGTTCCGGTGACGGCTCCGGCGGTGGCCCCAGCGACGGCGACGGCCTCGACGTCAGGTGCTGTGTCATCGTCGTAGCGCTGGCCGAGCTCATTCCACGCCTGCAGGCCGAAGAGGTCGAAGAAGCCTTCTGGCGAGGTTCCGCCGCTGACGTCCGGTGAGGTCTCGTGCAGCGCGCGCAGCGTCTTGATCGTGGCCCGCACGACCGCGCTGAGTGCCGCGCCCGGATGGATCGCGATCCGGAACCCGAGCTCCGCGAGTCGCTCGTGGGGGAGCTCCGGCGTGCGTCCACCAGGAACGAGGTTCAGCAGCAGCGGCGCATCCACGCCCGCGGCGATCCGTTCGATCTCCTGCACGGTGGTCGGCGCCTCGACGAAGATCACGTCCGCGCCAAGCTGCGCGTAGCGTTGCGCGCGCTCGATCGCAGCCTCGACGCCATTGATCGCAAGGGCGTCGGTCCGGGCGATGATCACGGTGTCCGGGTCGCTGCGAGCCTCGAGCGCAGCCTGCAGGCTGCGCTCAAACTGAGCGGCCGGCACGACGTCCTTCCCGGAGATATGGCCGCAGCGCTTGGGGAAGACCTGATCCTCGAGCTGGATCGCCGCGACGCCGGCGTGCTCGTACTCCTGCACGGTGCGGACCACGTTGATCGGCGAGCCGTAGCCGGTGTCAGCGTCGGCGATCAGCGGTATCTCGAGCTGGCCTGCGAGCATGCGCGCGCGCTCGGCCATCTCGGTGAGCGTCAGCAGCCCGATGTCCGGCAGTCCGTAGGCGGACGCGGAGACACCGGCGCCGGTCATGTAGGCGGCGTCGAACCCGAGCTTGCCGACGAGTGCGGCGGTGATGCCGTCGTAGACCCCGGGAGCGACGATCAGTCGGTCGCCGGCCAGCAGGTCCCGCAGTCGTTTGGCTTGGCTCATGCCTGTACCTCCTCAGTGTCGAATAGCGCCGGCACGGGCCGGCAGATCAGGTCCGCGAGTGTGGTGATGTCATCGAGCACGTCGATATGCAGGACGGTGCGCTCGATCTCGGCGGCCAGGTCGGCGCCGATCAGCGGCGTGACCAGCGCCCTGAACTTCTCTGCCACCTCTTGGTTGGTGAGCGGGTTCAGCAGCCCGCCCCGCGGCTGCGTGATGAAGGAGTCTCTGACCGTCCCGTCGGTGAGGACGACCACGAGGCGAGTGTTGTACCCGTCCGCGAGGCGCTCGTCGAACTTGGGCTCGTGCCGTGTGACGGTGCGTCCGATCAGCGTCCAGACGTCGTCGGCGTCGATGCGACTCGGGGTGAACTGCGCGGCAAGGGCGTTGCCGTCGAGCAGCGTCACCGCGACGGCGTACTCGAGGTTCATCTGTGCGCCGATCGCGGTCAGGGGGCGCTCCGCCGGCCAGCCGCCGTGACGAAACGCCGGCTCGGAGACCGAGATCACGACCGACGCGACCTGATCGGGATCGAGCGGGCCTTCAGCCAGCAGTGCCCGAGCGGCGTCGATCGCGGCGTGCAGGCCGGCCATCGCGGCGTACGGCTTGACTGCGATCTGGTCGGTCTGCCAGATCTCGCCAAGCCCCTCGACGATCTGCTCGGGTCGCGTCTCGTGGCCTTCGCCGAAGACCGCCAGAAAGCCGCCGTACGGCCGTTCGAACACCTGCTTGATGCCGGTGTAGCCGCCGTGCGCGAGCGTTGCGGCCAGCAGGCCGTTGCGGGCGGCGAAGCCGTGCTGCATGCGCTTGCCCATCGACTCGAACTGCGCCGCCATCAGGCCGCATGCCTGCGTTGCCGCGAGGCCGATCGCGTCCTCCATCCGGTTTGCGTCGAGACCGTAGATCGTGCCGGCCGCGGCCGCTGCAGCAGGACCGCCGAAGACCGGACCCGAATGCCAGCCCCGCCTCAGCAGCTCCGCGCCGCCGACCGCGAGCCCGACCCGCGGGCCGACCTCCAGGCCGCGGACGGCGGCAAGCAGCAGCTTGCGCCCGGACACGGTCTCGGTGTCGTCTGTCGATGCGGCCGCGAGGATCGCCGGCAGCACGACGCTGATTCCATGAATCGGCGCCACGGGGTGGTAGTCGTCCAGCTCGAATCCCTGGATGTACGAGCTATTCAGCAATGCCGCCGTCATCGGCGTGGTGACGCGCGTGTCGCCGATCAGCCGTGCCGTCCCGGCCCCTTCGGACGCGATCAGGGCGCCCGTAGCGGCGTCCGACCACGGCAGGTGGGCGCCGACGAGTCCGCACCCGATCCCGTCCAGCAGCAGGTGCTTTGCTCGCTCCAGCGTCTGCGCCGGGATCTGCTCGAACGTGACCGCAACGAGCCAGTCCGCCAACTCACGCGTGACCGCTCGCGGGGCGGTTTTCTGTTCGGTGTCTGCCATCTGACCTGTCCTCACTTCGGTTGTTGCGGCCCTCGGGGCTGTCGCACCGGTATCGCTGAATGACCGACTTGACAATACTTGAATATTATAAATTATACAAGTGTGGATGGCTCCGTCACACTGGCTGGCGATGACAACTCAGCGAACGCAGATACCTCGCACGGCAGAGGCCGTGGCCGCCGCCGAGCTGCGTGGCGCGATCGTCCGTGGCGAGCTGAAGCCGGGCGATAAGATCCGTCAGGAAGCGACGGCCGACGGGCTGGGGATCAGCATGATCCCCGTCCGTGAGGCACTGAAGACGCTCGCAACGGAGGGGATCGTCACCTACCGTCCGCAGCGGGGCTACTTCGTGACCGAGCTGCCCGCGTCAGCCATCGCCGACATCCATGTTGCGCGCGATCTGGTCGAAGCGCGGGTCGAGGCGGACGCCTTCCCGCGGCTGACAGCGGTGGAGTTCGACCGGATGGAGCGTTACGTGCGCGACCAGAGCCGTGCGGTCGAGGAGCGTGACGCGGTGGAGATGATCGCCACGAACCGCCGCTTTCACTTCACGATCTTCGAGCTGTGCGAGAACCCGTGGTTGCTGCGCTTCGTCACGCAGCTGTGGGACACGCTCGACCCATACCGCGTTCTCTCCTACCGGCGGATGTGGATAGAGGACGCCGACCGGCACGTGCCGGCGGAGATCCTCGCCGAGCACGAACGGATCCTCGAGGTCTTGCGCAGCGGCCGCCTCGACCACGCGCTGCGGCTGCTCGCCGAGCACCGGTTGCGGTCCGAGACGTTCCTGCGCGTGCTCGTGGGCAATACCCCGTCGGAAGAGCTCTAGTCAGGATGGACGTGGGGGCTGGTCCTCGCGGGTTGTAGGTGCGCGGGTTAGCCTCGGCGGTGATAGGGCCGTCTTGGGCCAGAGCCGCAGACAACTGGAGGACCAGCCATGCCTGACGTTA
>Ga0255363_100017_pt1 | contig 111816 bp, 100 predicted proteins | sample GFST100metaG_FD_186007 | JGI IMG/M metagenome (GOLD analysis project Ga0255363, IMG submission 186007) | Peat soil microbial communities from Stordalen Mire, Sweden - G.F.S.T100 | ecosystem: Environmental > Terrestrial > Soil > Wetlands > Peat | place: Sweden: Norrbotten County, Stordalen Mire... | reverse complement strand
CGTCAGCCGTCAGCCGTCAGCCGTCAGCCGTCAGCCGTCAGCCGTCAGCCGTCAGCCGTCAGCCGTCAGCCGTCAGCCGTCAGCCGTCAGCCGTCAGCCGTCAGCCGTCAGCCGTCAGCCGTCAGCCGTCAGCCGTCAACCGTCAACCGTCAACCGTCAACCGTCAACCGTCAACCGTCAACCGTCAACGACCGCACCTAACCACGTGAAATTAACCATGCAGCTGAAAGTCCGCAATTTGCGGCGAAAATGTTCGCCATTGTCGAACAGGGTTCCGTGGGTTGCGCTTTTCCCGCTACGCTCGAAGCCACACAGACTTAACCCGTCCGGCGACCGGGAGAGCGCCGGATCCGGGAGAAGTTCGCCGGCTTCATACCCCGCCGACGGGCGTAGCATATCTCCTTCCTCAACCGTCGGGGGCGTCGTACTGCGATGCCCCCGGCGGCGTTAAGCCTCCGGCTGCGGCTCGTAGCGCGGCAGCGAGGCCGGCGGCGCGGCAGGCAGCGCGGAGTCCTCGAGCAACCGCTCGTAGACCCGCATCCGCTTGATGACGCGGCCGCCCATCTCCTCCAGCCCGCGATTCATGCTGTGGTTGATCTCGAGGATCCAGCCGGGCTCGCCCCACTTGATCCGGCTGGTCACGGCGGCGTTGAAGTTCTCGACGTAGAGCGCCGCCCCGGCGCCGGTGTGCTGGTACTCGGGCAGCACGCCGAGGAAGCCGACACGGCAGTGGTCGACGATCTGCTTGCGACGCAGGTAGTAGAGCCAGCCGAGCGGCAGGATCCGCCCACCCATCTTCTCGAGCACCTGGTTCATGTCGGGAATGGTGATCGCGGCGCCGATCACGCCGTCCTCGTTCTCGGCCAGCATGAACCACGGCTTGTCGAACAGCAGCCGGTACTCGATCGCCATGTCGGCGACGTCGGCGGCGTCGAGCGGCTGAAAGCCCCAGTTCTTCGACCAGGCAGCGTTGTAGACCTTCGAGAACTGCTTCAGATCCCGTCCCAGATGCCAGAACGACATCTTCTTGATCTCGACGCCGTAGCGGTCGTGCGCGCGCTGCGCGAGCCGCGGCAGCGCCGGGTTCATGCGCCCGTCGCGGTCGCTGAGTGCGAGGTCCCACTGGAAGAGGTCCACCACCTTCGCCATGCCGGCGGCTTCGAAGCGCTCGCGATAGTACGGCGGGTGCCAGGGCTGGCGGATCATCGGCCGGTGCTCGTAGCCATCGATCAGGAGGCCACTCTCATCGTTGATCGTAAAGTCGTAAGGCCCGATCATCCGATCGCAATGCCGGATCCGCAGCCATTGCTCGGCCGCTCCGAGTAACGCGTCGAGGACCTCCTGGCTGTCCTCGAACTCGATGAATCCGTAGAAGCCCCAGCGGGTCTCGTGGAAGGCGTTGTAGTTGCGATCGACCTGGGCGCTGATCCGGCCGACTACCTGGCCGTCGCGGCGGGCGAGGAAGAGCCGCGCCTCACCGTGCTTGAAGAACGGGTTGGAGCGGCGGCTCAGGAACGTGTAGCGCTCGAGCTTCAGCGGCGGGATCCAGGGCGTCCCCCGGTGCAGGCGGAACGGCAGGTCGACGAACTCCCGCACATCGTTGAAGCTGCTGACGGATGTGATCTCGACTGCCATACGCTGCGGCAAGCTACCACCGCGCGCGGGCAAACGCTTCTGCGGCGCCTTACCGGGGCAACCCTGGCGTCATAGCGCGGTGCCTCCGGCCCCAACCGGCGAGCGGCATCGGGACTTTTCACTGGTCTGCCAGAATAAAGCCATGCCCACCATGCCCTCAAACGACCAAGTAACCGAGGCCCTGCGCGCGGTCATTGACCCCGAGCTGCGTCAGGACATCGTGACGCTCGGGTTGATCCGCTCGCTCGACATCCATCCGAACGGCGTAATCGACATCACCGTCTCGCTCACCATTCCCGGCTGTCCGATCCGCGATCACTTCGAGACCGGCGTCAAGCAGGCGCTGATGGCGCTCGACGGCGTGATCGGCGTGAACCTCGACTTCGACGTCCTCTCCGAGGAGGAACGCCAGGATCTCGGCCGTCAGCTCGGACGTAGCAGCCTGCCGGCGGGCGCACTCGCCCAGGTCACGAACGTGATCGCCGTGGGCTCTGGTAAGGGCGGCGTCGGCAAGTCGACCGTAACCGCGAACCTGGCGGCAGCGCTGGCCGCCGCCGGTAAGCACGTCGGTGTGCTCGACGCCGACGTCTGGGGCTACTCGCAGCCCCGACTGTTCGGCCTCGTCGGCGAGCGGGCGAAGGTCAACGCCGAGAAGAAGATCCTGCCGCTGCGCGGGCCCGGCGACGTCGACCTCGTCTCGATCGGCTTCTTCATCGACCAGGACGCGGCCGTCATCTGGCGTGGACCGATGCTGCACAAGGCATTGCAGCAGTTCCTCGAGGACGTCGAGTGGGGTCAGCTCGACTACCTGCTGATCGACCTGCCGCCGGGCACCGGCGACGTCTCGATGACGATTGCGCAACTGCTGCCGGACGCGCGCTTCCTGCTGGTCACCACCCCGCAGCCGGTCGCCCAGAAGGTCGCCCACCGCTCCGCGGAGATGGCCGAGCGGCTCGAGCTCGAGATCATCGGCGTGATCGAGAACATGTCCGACTTCGCCACTCCCGGCGGCGAGCACTTCGCGATCTTCGGCGAGGGCGGCGGCCAAGCGCTTGCCGAGGAGCTGGGCGTGCCGCTGCTGGCCAACGTGCCGCTGACGCTGCCGCTGCGCGAGCAGTCCGACGCCGGTCTGCCGGTCGTCGTCTCGAACCCCGATGATCCGGCCGCGCAGGCGATCACCGCCGCGGCGAAGCACCTGATCGCGATGGACTCCGCGATCCTGCCGATGGCAACCGCACCGGCCGCACCGGCCGCACCGAAAGCGGTCGGCATGTCGCTGCCGATGGCGTAGACGGACGGGCTTAGTTGCGGCTCCGGCCCGCTGGCCGGAGCCGCGCACCCGTGCAGCGGTTCGCCACCGAACCGGCCTCTAATGGAACGATGGACCTCCAGGCGGAACGCCTTGACAGATAACGGCGGGTGGCAGCATCAATCATCCGTCGAGTTGGCTAAATCTTTCGTCCAGGTATCCGTAATACGGTCTCCCATGATCTTCAATTTCGGTGTTGCATATGAAGGTCGGGAACATCGCCCCATCGATGCGCCGGCGAGCAGCCGACGCAGGCTGCACGCGCCCACCACATCGGTGGCGGGGGTGTCCCTGTGCCTGATCACAATCCTGGGCGCCCGCCGACGTTGAGGTCTTTGATCGGCGCGGCGCGGCAGAGCTGGTTGCAGTCGCCCGAAGTGCAACGACTCGCGCATGCGGCCAAAGCGACTGGTGTCACCCACGACAGCTCGCTGCCGCTGCTGCGGGCCATCACCGAGCATGGACCGAACGCCGTCATCGTCGTCTCGCTGGAGGAGGCGGACCGTGGGCGCATCCTCTATGCGAACCCGGCGGCCGACCGTCTGCTGCACTACCCGCCGCAGACGCTCCAGCAGCACGTGCTCGGCGACATCGTGCTGGCGCGCGACCGCGACGAGATCCTCAAGCAGGCGACGAACGGCGAACTCGGCAGCGGCGACTTCGAGCCGGTGCAGCTTGAGACACGGCTGAAGGACCGCGCCGGGAACCCGATTTGGGTGCTGCTGGATTGCGCGAGCCACGGCCTTGGCGGGGATCTGGACGAGCGCGTCGCAGTACTGCACGCCACGGACATCGGCGAGCGCAAGCGCGCCGAGCGCGAGCTGCAGGCGCTGGCCGACCACGATCCGCTGACCGGGCTGCTGAACCGCCGCCGGTTCGAGGAGGAGCTGCACCGCGCCGTCGCGCAGGTCAACCGATACGGCGGCACCTGCGCGCTGATGTTGATCGACTTCGACGGCTTCAAGTCCGTCAACGACACACTCGGCCACACAGCCGGCGATGAGCTGATCGGGCACATCGGCGGACTGCTGCGCCAGACGACGCGCGAAACCGACGTGCTGGCGCGGATCGGCGGCGACGAGTTCGCCGCGGTCCTGCCGCACACGACCATCGAGGACGCGCTCCCGGTCGCAAAGAAGATCCTGCAGACGATCGGCATGAACACGAGCCGGCCCGAGCAGCTGACCCATGTGCGCGTGACGGCCTCGATCGGCATCACCGCGGTCGAGCCCGGCGACACGACCAAGCCCGACGACCTGTTGGTCGAGGCGGATCTCGCCATGTATCGCGCCAAGGAGAACGGGAAGGACCAGTTCTCCGTGTACCTGCGCGACGACAACCGCCGCGCTGAGCTCTACACCCGCGGCACGTTGCTCTCGCGCCTGCGGGAGACGCTTGAGCAGGACGCCTTCGAGGTGCCCTTGGCTCCGGTCTACGACGTCGTCACTGACCAGCCGGCGCTGCTGGAGCTGCAGCCGCACATGCGAGATCAGCACGGCGCGCTGATCTCGCCGTCGTCGTTCCTCGGCGCCGACGAGCGCACGGGCATGATCCGCGAGGTCGACGTCTGGACGCTGAAGGAGGCGCTGCGGCGGGTGCGCGACCAGGCGCCGGCTTTCGCTCCCCGACCGCTGATCGTGCGCCTCTCCGCGGCGACGCTGGATAGCCCGGCCACGCTCGGCCATCTCGGCGCTCAGCTCGGGCTCGCGCCGCTAAGCGGCGGCGGGCTCGTCGTCGAGCTTCCGGCTGAGCCGCTCGCACGCAACGCGCAATACGTCGCGCAGGTGGCCGGTGGCCTGCAGCAACTCGGCTGCGAGCTGGCGCTGAGCGACTTCGAGAACGCGTTGCCGCTGCTGCCGTCGCTACGGCAGCTGCAGTTCCGCTACGTCACAGTCGGCAGCGCGATCGCGATCGCCGCGCTCACAGACGCTGCGATGGCGACTGTCCTGCGCATGATCACGACCGTCGCCAGCCAGCTCGGGACGTGTGTGATGGCACGCGACGTCGACTCGCCAGCGAGCGTCGCGAGGCTCGCGCAGCTCGGTGTCAAGCTCTACCAGCGGTCGGCCGACGGGGGCCAGCAGAGCGCCGCCGGCAGTTTTGCCGCGCGTCGCTACGGGTAATTGTGGAGGCGACAGAGATTCATCACCACGGACGGTCGAAGACGGGCGGATGCCAACATCAGCACAGCAACTTGACTACGGGCAGACGCTGGTTTCGACGTTAGTGCCGGCGATTGAGCTCGAGCTATGAGCGTGACCAGAGAGCAGCAGATCAGCGCCCTCTACCAGTTCAGCGACCCGGCGCTGTCGGAGCTCGGGCTCGACGAGTTCCTCGCTGCGATCCTGAGGCGCGTCGTCAACGTCCTGCAAGTGGACACAGCCTCGATCCTGCTGCTCGACGAAGACGGTCAGTCGCTGGTGGCACGCGCCTCCTGTGGCATCGAGGCAGAGGTACGCGAACATGTCACGGTGCCGGTCGGCCGGGGCTTCGCCGGGCGCGTCGCCGCCGAGCGGGCTCCCGTCACGATCGTCGAGCTCAGCGACGCCGACATCGTCAACCCGCTGCTGCGCGAGGCTGGCATCCATTCGATGCTGGGGGTGCCGCTGATCGTCGAGGGCAAGCTGATCGGCGTCCTCCACGTTGGCTCCCGCGTTCGCCGCAGCTTCACTGCAGACGACCTCGCGGCGCTGGAGAGCGTGGCCGCACGCACCGCTCCCGGCATCGAGCGCGCACGCCTGTTCGACGAGCTCCAGCAGGAGCTCGAGGTCACGGTGATGCTCCAGCGCAGCTTGCTGCCGCCACAGATCGCACAGTGCCCGAAGCTCTCGATCGCGGCCGGCTACGCTGCCGCGCGCGCCGAAGCCGGCGGCGACTGGTACGACGCCTTCGAGCTTCCGGACGGTCATATCGGCGTTACCGTGGGGGACGTTGTCGGGAACGGCATCATCGCCGCGACACGGATGGGCAAGCTGCGTACTTGCCTACGTGCATACGCGCTCGAGGGCCACTCCGCATCGAATACGCTGAAGCTGGTCAACCGCTTCGCCCTCGCGATGCCCGACGAGCCGATGGCAACGGCGCTGTACGCAATCGCCGACCCGAGTGCCGGATCCGTCGCGATCGCGTCGGCCGGACATCTGCCGCCGATCGTCGTCGACCCCGGCGGCCAGGCCCGCCTTGTGCCGGTGACGCCGGGACCACCGCTGGGAGCGTTTCCCGACCAGGCCGCGGTCGAGACGCAGCTGACGCTCAAGCCGGATGCGACGCTGGTCCTCTACACCGACGGCCTGATCGAGCGCCGGGGTGTGCCGATCGACGACAGCATCGAGGCGCTCCGATCGCTGGTTGCGACCGGGAGCACCGTCAACGAGATCTGCGCGATGGCGTTCCACCAGCTTGTGCCCCCATCGGGGCCGAGCGACGACGTTGCGATCATGGCGATCAAGCGCAAGGCGCTCGAATCCTAGGGCCCGCTGCTAAAACAGCGAGCGATGCCCGAGCTACCCGAGGTCGAGATCACAGCACGGCTCTTGGACCGCGCGCTGGCCGGCGCGCCGATCGAGTCGGCGCTGGCGCCTGGGATCAACGCGCTGCGGACCTTCGAGCCCGGGCTCGAGCGGCTCGCCGGCGGCACGCTCGTGCACGTGGGCCGGCGCGGGAAGCTGTTCGTCGTGCGGCTGACCGCCGCCGGCGGCGAGCCGCTCGCGGTAGTGATCCACCTGATGTCCGCCGGACGCCTCCAGCTCTACGACAAGCGCGCATCACCGCGCGACCGCACTGCCCGGCTGCTGCTGCGCCTGGACGGCGAGCGTGAGCTACGCCTGCGCGAGTTCGGCTCGAAGCAAGCGGCATGGGTGAAGCTGCTCCGCGAAGCCGACCTCGACGTCGAGCCGGCACTGGCCGCGCTCGGGCCCGAGGCGTGGCCGCAGCCGCCGGATCCGGAAGCGCTGCAGCAGCTGCTGCACTCCGCGCGGCCACTCTACACGGCGCTGCGCGATCAGCATGTGATCGCCGGCATCGGCCGCTCCTGGGGCGACGAGATCCTGCACGCGGCGCAGCTCTCACCGTTCAAGCGCGGCTCCGACCTCGACGCGACGGAGGTCGAGGCACTGGGTACCGCGATCCGGACAACGCTGGACGACGCAATCAACTACTACGAGCAGACGCTGAGCCTGCCGCTGCCCGATAAGCTGCCGCTGCCGCTGCACGTCCATCGGCACGCCGGCGAGCCCTGCCCGCGCTGCGCGACTCCGCTCGCGTCGATCAGCTTCGAGGACTACGTCCTCTGCTACTGCCCGACTTGCCAGACCGGCGGCCGGGTCCTGAAGGACCGCCGGCTCAGCCGGCTGCTGAAGTAGGGCCGGAGCCGGTCGCTCCCGAGCGGCGCCGGCCCCGCACCGCAGCGGCGGTGCGGGGCCGGTTCCTACGTTTGGCTGCCTGGGTTCCTGGGTTACCTTTAACACCATGATCGAGATTGGCGATGAGGCCCCTGACTTCGAGCTGCCGGACCAGCACGGCGATCCGGTGAAGCTCTCGAGCTTGCGTGGTAAGCCCGTGGTTCTCTACTTCTACCCTAAGGCGAACACGCCGGGCTGCACGACCCAGGCCTGCGGCGTGCGCGACCACCACGCCGACTACGCCCAGCTCGAGGCGACCGTGCTGGGGGTCTCCCCCGACGCGATCGACCCGATCGCGAAGTTCGACCAGAAGTTCGGCTTCGGCTTCCCGCTGCTGTCGGACTCGGACCACGCCGTCGCCGAGCGCTACGGCGTCTGGGTCGAGAAGTCGATGTATGGCCGCACCTACTGGGGTAACGAGCGCACGACCTTCGTGATCGGCCCCGACGGCGTCGTCACCCACGTCTTCCGCAAGGTCAAGCCGGCCGAGCACGACGAGCTGGTCCTGGACGCCCTGGCGGCGTAGCTGGCGCCGGACCGAGGGCTAACTTCGCTTAGATGAGCGGCGCGAGCAACTCGGTCGTGACGACGAAGACGAAGTCGACACCGGCGTGATCGAGCGCTACGGTTCAGGGCATGACGGCGGTCGAATATTTCCTCAAGTTCAAGGAGACCGAGCGTCCGGCACTGGAGGAGCTTGGCCACCCGGTTTCCCCACGCTCGACGACCTCAAAGAGGTCAACCGGGCCATCCACGATGACGCGGAGCAGCCGGAGCGTTACGCGCTCGACCAGCCGTCGCCACTCCAAAGCAGCTTAGAGCGGGCGCGCCAGGCTTACGAGCCGACGGCTGAAGGAGTTATCCGCGTCGCGGTCCTACTCGTCCACGGCATCGCGCACGCGCAGAGCTTTCGCGACGGCAACAGGCGTACTGCCTACATCGCCACGAAGGCTTTTCTTGACAAGAACGGTGAACACGGCGATGTATGGCCGCACCTACTGGGGTGACGAGGGCGGCCAGCTCGCGGCTGACCGCCCTCGTCATTAGTCCCCGCGGTCATTCCCGCGGCTCTCACTTCCCCGGTTCTGCCTTCCGCAGTTCTCACTTCCCTGACGGCGTGACCTGCATCATCGTGACGGTGGGAACTCCGTGAGCGGTACCGATTTGAACCGGGACCATCTTGTAGGCGGTGCTCGGGAAGCACTTGGGTAGCGGCGGCTTGATCGCTTCCATCGTCATCGCCACCTTGCCGTTTGGGAGCTGCTCGGCCGCGATAACGCCGGTGTAGCCGCCCTGCCTCCAAGCTGTCGGGATACCGGGCTTGAAGGTGAGCGACTCGCTCATCGAGCCTTCCGGATAGAGCTGCAACTCTTGCTCGAGGCTCCCGGTATCGGGGCAGCTTGACTCGACGGGTACGACCGTCTCGTCAATCCCCATTGCGGCGAACTTGGCATTTACTCCCGCGACGGCGTCCGCAACATCGTTGATGGTGACTGTGACGGATCCGTCTGCGTGCTGGGTCATGGCGTAGGCGGGTGGCGTGCTGGTCACTGCGCCGATGATGCCTACCGCTGCCGCCACTACCGCGGCAGTCGCGCTGCCGCCGATAACGAGCGGCCTTCTGTTGACCTGTGCGTGTGGGGCCGCGATGGATACCTGGTCGGCGTCGTGCTCCTCCACGAGCCGTTCCCAGAGACCGTCCTCAAAGTTTGTCATTAGCGTGGTTCCTTCCGTAGTCGCTGGTGCGCTCGGAACAGTCGTACGCGTACCGCGTTGGCGGACACGCCGAGCATGCGCGCGGCTTCCTTGGGCGTGAGATCCAGCAGGTCGATAAGCTCGACCGCCTCCCGCTCCAGGTCGGACAGGCGGCCGGCGCGTTCAAGTAGCTCTCGCCCGTCGCGCCGTGCATCGAGACGGGCGGCCAGATCCTCAACCTCGTCTTGCGCGAGCACGAGTTGCCCGCCAAGTTGGTCGACCAACCCCGCGTCAGCGGCGCGGCTTGCAAGATGACGCGCGTAGACTCGTCGCGCGATGGCGATGAGCCAGGCACGCACCGACCCTCGTCCCCGGTAAGTATGGGCCGACTTAATGGCCTCCACGAACGTCTGCGAGGTGAGATCAGCCACCTCTTGTGGCTCACCACACCGCCGCGCGAAGAACGCCACCACCGCCCCGACGTTCTGCCGATACACGGTTGCAAACTCCAGCCGATCAGGGCCGGTGGCTGGTGGAGTTGCCGCTCTGGTCTTAGCTGCGGTCACAACTGTTAAGTGGGCCGCCGCCGTCATCGCATTACATCGCCCCAACCGTCGTCCGTCCCGGCAGCGGGACGATCTCCCGCCCGTCGTGCTGACGGGCTAGCGCCGCCGGCCCGCGGCCCGATCCCCTAGCTTCGCAGCGCGGATGATGGCTGCACACGCGTGCTCGTGCACGCGGTGCGTTGGCACGATCTCGATCGCCGACAAGCCAGCGTCCTCGAGTTCGGCGCGGAACTCTGCTTCGGTCAACGCACCGGCGATGCAGCCGGTCCAGGCGGCCATGTCGGCCTTCGTAGCCTCATCCATGCCCGCGTCGGCAATCACGTCGGAGACGGCAAACCGTCCACCGGGACGCAGCACGCGAGCGGTCTCGCGCAGGACCCGGGGCTTGTCGGCCGAGAGGTTGATGACGCAGTTCGAGATGACCACGTCGACGCTCGAGTCCGGCAGCGGCAGCTCTTCGAGGTAGCCCTTGACGAACTCGGCGTTGGTCACGTTCGCGTCGGCGGCGTTGCGACGGGCGAGCTCCAGCATCTCGTCGGTCATATCGAGGCCGATTGCCTTACCGGCGGGACCGACCCGCCGCGCGGAGATGAGCACATCGGCGCCAGCGCCGGAGCCGAGATCGAGCACGATCTCACCCTCGTGCAGATCCGCCACCGCGGTCGGCACCCCGCAGCCCAGCGAGGCTTCGACTGCCGCTTGCGGCGCATCCTCGCCACTGCCGTCATAGAGGCCGGCGCCGAAGGGTCCCTCGCGGACCGTCGGGGTGCAGCACCCGCTCGGAGCAGCGGCGGCCAGGGCCGCGTATTTCTCGCGCACGACCTCACGAATGTCCTGCGTGCCCGCCTCGACTTGGGCGGTGCAGCCGCACCGGTCGCCGCGCTGCGAACCGCAGCACTCGGCCTTCTCGGACGGTTCGCAGCAGCTCGCCTGAGTCTGTGGCGAGCAGCAGCTCTGCTCTAACTCAGCCATATCGACAGCTCCTTCAATGCATCGGGGATAACGAAGTAATAGGCCCACAGTCCCTGCCGCTCCGAGCCGACGAGACCCGCTTCTCGCAGGACCTTCAGGTGATGCGACACGGTCGACTGCGAGAGCTCGAACAGCGGCACCAGCTCGCAAACACAGACCTTCCCTGCGTGCTTGCGCAGCACGTCAACGAGCTGCACCCGCACCGGGTCGCCGAGGGCCTTGGCAACCCGGGCCAGGCGCAGGGCCTGGTCGCGACTGACGTCCGGATAGACCACCGGCTCGCAGCACCGCTCGCCGGCGGACCGCTTCTGCTTCGGGACAAGTTCCAGAGTTGCAACCATACATTCACAAATATCAATTGAAGTGACATCTGTCAATGGATATTCTTCAAGCACAGTCCGTGACCGGATACTTTGCATCAGGAAGGAGTAGCCAGTGAGCACCGTCCTCTTCGTCTGCCTCCAGAACGCCGGCCGCTCGCAGATGAGCCAGGCTCTATTCGAGCGCGCCACGGACGCGGCAGGCACGGCGCACCGCGCGCTGTCGGCGGGCACCACGCCCGCCGAGCACCTTCACCCCGAAGTCCTGTCAGCGATGCGCGAGGTCGGCATCGACCTGTCCGACCGCAAGCCGCGGCTGCTGACCCGCGAGCTGGCCGAGCAAGCCGACGTGGTGGTCACCATGGGCTGCGGCGACAAATGCCCGTTCATCCCGGGCAGGCGCTACGTCGATTGGGAGCTTCCCGATCCGGCCGGCCAGCCGATCGAGGTCGTGCGCGAGGTGCGCGACGAGATCGAGCGGCGCATCGAGCTTCTGCTGGCCGAGCTGGACACCACATAGCGAGAGAACCCGTCCGACACGGTGGGCTGGCTGCCGGCCGAGCAGATCTCGCCGGAACGGCGGCTAAAGTCGCTTTCGCAGCAGCGGCTCGCCGTCGCGCGTCCTGCCGGTGTCCTTGAATCCGCAGTGGCGCCAGAAGCCCTCGGCGCCGTAGTCGACCGGGACGAAGCTCGTCTCGACCGCGTCCCAGCCGGCAGCCTGCAGCTCGTCGAGCAGCAGCGTCACTGCGGTGGAGCCGATGCCTTGCCGCTGCTGGTCCGCATCGAGCATGAACCTGACCAAGTACGGCGTCCCGGTCTCGACTTCCACCAGCAGGACACCAACTGGCAGGTCATCCAGGTAGATGGTCCGTAGCAGCGCGCCAGGCTCATAGTGCCCTTCCGCAACCGTGTAGGCAGCCGGCGCGACGAGCTGCTCCTGACTGTCCCCGAGTCGCAGCTCGCAAACCGCACGGACGTTTTCACGCGTCACCGCCCGCAGCGACACCCGTTCGCTGGCCGCCCGCGTCATGGCTCGCGACAAGCGATCGTTTGGACGCGGTCGAGATCTCGGTCGAAGGAGAGCACGTTACGGACTCCCGCCAGCTCGGCGCTGGCGGCGAGGTGGGCATTGGCGAAATCCAGGCGCTCCAGCTCATAGATCTCAAGCGCTCGCAGCAGCACCGCACGCTCCGGCACATCGATCGCCGGAAACCCGATCACGGCGCGAAGCAAGGTAACTACCCCATGACGATCAACGTCGTAGACCGAGGCCAGGACGGAGACACACTCCGCGGCAACCACGCTCGTCAGGACCAAGCGCTCACCACTTGCCAGCGCCGCGGTGGCGCGCCGCGCCAACTCGGGCGGGTCACCTGTGAAGTGGCGGATCAGGACATTCGTGTCGAGCAAGGCGGTCAGCGTTCGTACCGCCGGCCGCGCGCTTGGCGAGCCTCGACGCGGATGTCTTCCCACGCCAGCCCGCGCTTATCCGCCGGCACTGGCACAGACCCCGCCAGATCCAGCAAACCAGGCTCCTTCGAGATCACAGCCGTGGAATCCTCGACCCTGAACAGGAGGCCGTCGCCCTCATTCAAGTCCAACGCCTCCCGCACACTCTTCGGGATCGTGACCTGGCCCTTCGATGTGATCCTGGCTTGCGCCACCATGCCCGGAACTCCTTACCACGTCGAAAAGCAAAGATAGCCCACAGCAGTAAGGACGTGACCAAGCCGTCGAGCCGCGCCTGGAAGCACACCCGCTGACACGCGACAGGTTTTCCAGAAATACCATGGAAAACCTGTCGCGTGTCAGGCTCCGGGCGTCCACCTTGGACGCGCCGATCCACGGGCTCCGCGGCGCGGGCCTGAGTCGATGGCCGCGCGCGCAGCGCCAACCGCCGCCTCACCAGCCGGCGAGGCGCATGCAGATCAGAGCGTGAGGCCGGTGCTCAGGCGAGGCCCTCGCGGGCCTCGCGCACCAGCGCGACGGCATCCGGGAAGATGTGCGCCATCACGGAGCGAAGCTGCTCCGCCTGCTGATCGGTCGTCCCCTGGATGTTGACGCGGTTCATCGCCGCCACCGTCAGGTCTACCGCCAGCTTGATCGCGTTGTCTGCCCAGGCGAGCCGCTGCGAACCCTGCATCTGCTCGGCGAACTCAGCGAGTCGCCGTTGTAGTTCATCGGGATCCCCGAAGAGGTCACCGAAATTGCCGCCTTCCATGACTTCATCGTACTATGGCCTGAATGGCCGTTTCTGCGCAGGTCGAATACGAGTCGCGGGTGCGGCTTAGATATGGCGTGATCGCGTTCGTCGCCGCGCTCCTGATCGTGGGCTCGCAACTTGTCTCGCTCGCGGGTCAACACGCCTCCGTCAGCGAGATGACCGTGAACTTGCTGGTCGTCAACGAGAACCACACAGGCGTCGTGCTGAGCGCCGCGCTCAACATGATTGGCGTCGTTGGCGTCGGCATCACCCTCTTCTGGCTCTACCGCGTCGCCCGGGCCCGTCGCCCCGAGGCTTCACCGCTGGCGCTGTACCTGGTCGCATTCGGGTCCGCCCTCGCCGGCGTGCTGACGCTGATCGTCGCCTTCGTCTACGTGAACAAGGCGCATCAGTTCGCGACCACCGGCAATCAAACCTTCCCCGAGGCGAACAAGCTGCTCGGCGGCGGCTTCATGATCGTCGAGTACCTCAGCGAGCTGGGTCTCTTGCTACTGGCGCTCAGCATCGTCTGGGTCTCGCTCGGGGTGCTGCGCTGCGGGCTCGTGACGCGCGCGACCGGCTATGTCGGCGTGCTTGCCGGAGCGCTGTTCCTGTTCCCGATCTTCGGGTCGCTCGGCACCCTGATCCAAGCGGTCTGGCTGGCGGCCCTGGCGCTGACGATCGCGAAGCACTGGCCCAGCGGCGATCCACCCGCGTGGAACGCCGGCGAGGCGATCCCGTGGCCGCAGCGGGCGCGTCCCGTGGCCGCCGCCAACCAGCGTGGTGGACGTGGCGGCGCGACCGGCGCCCAGCAGCAGCGACCCTCGTTGCTGAGCGCCTTCGGCTTCGGCCCGCGCCAGCAAGGGCCGGCCCGCGGCGCCCAGGCACCGCAGGCTCCGAAGCCGCCGACGCCCCCACGCAGCGCCGGCACCGCCAAGCGCAAGCGGCGCCGAAACTGAGCGCCCCGGGGCCCGCGGCGGTCGAGTCGCAGGCCTCACCGGGGGACGCCCAGCGGGGCGTCCCCCATCTGCATCCCCGGTGATGGGCGCGCGGTGTCTTACGCCTGGGTCGCGTGCTCCTCGCTGATCTTGACCTCGAGCTCCGCCACCACGGCCGGGTCACGCAACGTGGTCACGTCGCCGAGCATCCGTCCCTCAGCGATGTCACGGAGCAGCCGCCGCATGATCTTGCCGGAGCGCGTCTTCGGCAGATCGTCGGCGAAGATGATCCGCTTCGGGCGGGCGAACTTGCCGATGCGGGCGGCGACCTCGTCGCGAATCCCGGTCTCGACCGTGACGTCGCCGTCGCTCGTGCCCTGGAGGGTGACGAAGGCGCAGATCGCCTGCCCCGTGAGGTCGTCACTCTGACCGATCACTGCAGCCTCCGCGACCGACTCGTGAGCGACGATCGCCGACTCCACCTCGGCCGTCGAGAGCCGGTGGCCGGAGACGTTGACGACGTCGTCGATGCGGCCGATGATCCAGCAGTAGCCGTCCTCGTCGATGCGAGCGGCGTCGCCGACCAGGTAGGTCTCCGAGCCGAAGCGCCGGAAGTACGTCTCGACGAAGCGCTCGTCCTCCTTGTAGAGGGTCCGCAACATCGATGGCCAGGGGCGCGTGATCACCAGCAGCCCCTGCTCGCCGGGCGCTACCGGTTTGCCGTCGCGCTCGTCGACCACGGCGATGCCGAGACCCGGCAACGGCTGCGTCGCCGAGCCCGGCTTGGTCGCCGTGATCCCCGGCAGCGGCGAGATCATGATCGACCCGGTCTCGGTCTGCCACCAGGTGTCGACGATCGGGCAACGTCCGCCACCGATCACCTCGTGGTACCAGAGCCACGCCTTCGGGTTGATCGGCTCACCGACCGTGCCGAGCAGCCGTAGGGAGCTGAGGTCGAACTTCTGGACGTGCTGGAGACCCCACTTCACGCAGGCGCGGATCGCAGTCGGCGCGGTGTAGAAGATCGTCGCCTGGTAGCGCTCGACGATCTCCCACCAGATGCCCCGATGCGGATAGTCGGGCGCGCCCTCGTAGAGGATCGAGGTGGCACCGTTGGCGAGCGGCCCGTAGACGATGTAGGTGTGGCCGGTGATCCAGCCGACATCGGCCGAGCACCAGTAGACGTCGGTGTCGGGACGCAGGTCGAAGACGTTCTGGTGCGTCGAGGCCGCGCCCGTCAGGTAGCCGCCGGTGGTGTGCAGGACGCCCTTCGGCTTCGAGGTCGAGCCGGAGGTGTAGAGGATGAACAGCGGGTCCTCGGCGTCCATCGGCTCGGCCGGGCACTCCGGGTCGGCCTGGGCGACGATCTCGTGGTACCAGACGTCGCGACCGGCCTGCAGCTCGCAGTCGAGGCCCTTCGCCTTGACCACGATCACGTGCTCGAGGTGTTCGAGACCCGCGATCACCGGGTCGAGGTTGCGCTTGATCGGCGCGACCTTGCCCTTGCGGGCCGCACCGTCGACCGTGATCAGCGCCTTGGCGTCGGAGAACTCCATCCGCTCGGCGACCGACTCCGGGGAGAAGCCACCGAACACGACGTTGTGCACGGCACCGATACGGGCACAGGCGAGCATCGCGACCACAACCTCGGGCACCATGCCCATGTAGATGCCGACGACGTCGCCCTTACCGATACCGAGGTCCTTCAAGGCGCTGGCGAAGCGCTGCACCTGCGAAAGCAGGTCGGCGTAGGTGATGTCCTGCTCCTCGCCCTCCTCGCCACGCCAGTGAAAGGCGACACGCTCGCCGCGGCCGGCCTCGACGTGGCGGTCAAGGCAGTTATACGAGACGTTCAGCTTGCCGCCGACGAACCACTTGTAGAACGGCGGGTTCGAGTCGTCGAGAAGCTGGTCCCACGGCTTGAACCAGGTCAGGCGCTCGGCCTGGCTGGTCCACCAGGTACGCCAGTCGCGGTCGGCCTGCTCGTAGATCGCCGGATCCGTGAGGCTCGCGCCCTGCTTGAACTCGTCGGAGGGCTCGAAGCGATCGGTCTGCAGCATCTGGGTGAGCTCGTGGTCGAGCTCATGATCGTCGCTGCCCGGCCGGTCAGTTGCCATGAGCTTTCGCTGCGGGAGCTAGATCCCGCTCCTCGGTGGCTGCCATCGATCCGCTCCTCCTCGAGAGATTCGATCAGGTCTCAGGACTACTTGGTGTTGCATGCTGCCCGCGAATCCCGCGGAGATAACCCGCGCCGAGCCACTCGTCGCGTTGCTGGTATGACCTGGCACGCGACTGCCGGTATGACCTGGCACACAGCGGCCGGTATGACCCGGCACACACCAGGTGAAAGGCAAGCGGGGAAGGAAACCGCCCCCCAGGCGCGGTTTCCTTCCCCGCTTGGTCGTGGACGGGTGCGCTATCCGGGCCGCTTCAGGTCCCTGTACACAGCCGCGGAGAGATGGTCGATCGTCGCGATCCCGTAGCTCTCGCTCGGGTCGTGGGCGGTGAGCACCGCGATCAGGTAGTCGCGGCCGTCGCCGTGCACCCAGCCGATGCTGTTGATCTCCCAATCGCTGGAGCCGGTAAGCGGCACCCAACCGTTCTTCAGCTCGACCGTGGCACCGGAGGGCACGCCTCCGCTCACGCCCCAGCTCTGGCCCACGTCGATATTTCGCATCAGGGAAAGCTCGTAGCGCCGGGCGACCGGCGTGAGCAGCTTCGACGGAGACGCAAGCTGCCGCAGCAGCTTGATCTGGTCCGCGGCCGTGGTCAAGGTCTCGCCCCAGTACCCCCCGGCACCCGGAGTCGTCTTCGTGAGTCCGGCCAGACGGCTGTAGGACGCGACTGCGCTGGCACCGCCGACCGCAGCCCACAGCGCCGAGGCGTCGTCGTCGTCGGATGCCTCGATCATCCCCGCCACCTCAGTGGCGTCGGCGGCTGCCGTGCCGAGCGCGGAGGTTGCGCTCTCGTGCTCGTGCAGGAGCGTCTCGAGGATGTCGACCTTCACGATCGACGCCGTCTGGTCGCGTGTCCGGCTGTTCAGCAGCCACTCCTGGCCGGTGCCGAGGTCCGCAACCGCCGCCGTGACCTTGCCCTGACGCGCTGCCAGATAGCGCGCCAGCGTGCTTGTCGTGAGCGGGTCCGACCGGACCGCGTCCTTACCCGCGGTGACCGTGCGAGCGGCAGGAGCGGTGCTCCTGCGCCTGGCAGTTGCAGTCGCCTGCGAGCTCGACACCGTCTGCCCGAAGCTGCCAGACGCATCGCTGCGCGCCACGACCACCCCCACGATGAACGCCGCCGCGAGAGCGGTGAAGAGCGCGCTGCGGCGCCTGCGGCGGCGTTTCGCGCGCTGCGCGCGCGCAAGGCGCGAAGCCGCTGAGCGCCGAATCCCTGGACCACCCGTGCGCCTGCGCTGCTGACGTCCTGAAGCCACCCATCGAACCTAGGTCCGGGCCATAAGACACCTGCTCGAGAAAGCTTGGTGTTTTGTTGGGATCGGAGCGTCCCCAGGGTTGTTCACCGCCGCCCGGCGCCGTCCTCGGCGCGCGCCCTGTCACTGTTCGTCGCCATCGCGTATACGGCGACTCGACGCCATCCCTGGACGCCAGCTCGGCAAGACGTCCGGGCGATTCGATTGGATGTATCGGGTGCATGAGACATCTCCTGAGGTTTTCCTAGTCGCCCGGCCGTCGATCAACGCCGAGGGCGTAGCTGCTTACTTGAAGTCCGTAGGGGGTCTCTCGTGGCTCGACGAGCGTCTCGCCTCCGAGGACCCGGTCCCCGACGGCGAGATGCTCGCCGAGTTCGGCGGACGTATCTGCTATCGAAGCTGGGAGCCGGGCCTGAACGCCAACGTCACGAAGGTCCGCCACGACCGGCGGGAGTACTTCGCGAACCTGCTGCGCAGCGCCCACGGCTCAGTGCTCGAGCACGCGAGCTACTCGTTCGCCTTCCGTAACGTCTCGCGCGTGTTCACGCATGAGCTGGTCCGGCACCGCGCCGGCTCGGCCTTCAGCCAGGAGAGCCTGCGGTACGTGCGGCTCACCGATATCGGCTTCCGCGTGGCGCCGGCGCTTGAGCCGCTACGGAACCAGGTGATCAGCTTGGTCGAGACGCTGGAGGAGTTCCAACGCAGCGCGGCGGACGAGCTCGGGCTTGACGCGGACGGCGTTCCCTTCGCGGTGAAGAAGGAGATCACCTCGGCGCTGCGGCGACTCGCGCCGATCGGCCTGTCCACCGACATCCTCTGGAGCGCGAACGTGCGCACGCTGCGCCACGTGATCGAGATGCGGACCAGTGCCGGCGCCGAGGAGGAGCTGCGGCTCGTCTTCGACTCCGTCGCCCGAATCATGAAGGACGAGGCCCCGAACCTCTTCCAGGACTTCGAGCGCGACGAGGACGGCGCCTGGGTCCCCGAGTGGCGCAAGGTCTGAGCGCGGGGTAGCCGGCGCCGTCGCAGTCCCGGCTGCCGGTCGCTGAGATCCGGCGGTGGGCAGCGCAGCGCGGTGCTAGCGCTACGGGATCAGGCTCGTCAGCGCGGCGCCGGCGTGAGCGGCGAAGTGGAACAGCGGCTGGGGCGCGACGCCGAGCACCACGCAGGCAGCGGCGGTGACGACGGCGACCAGGACGATCTGGGCACGCGGCGTCAGCTCGAGCTCGGGTGAGCCACCGGCGATCGGGGCGAGCGCCTCACCGCTTTCGGTGCGGATGCGATCCGTCGCGGGCATCCAGATCGCGGCGATGACCCGTAGGTAGTACCCGAGGGAGATCACGGCCCCGATCACCAGCACCACCGCAAGCCAGGTGTGATTGCCGTCGACGAGGGCGCGGATCAGCTGGAACTTGCCGATGAATCCGACCGTGCCCGGGAAGCCGGCTAGGCCAAGCATCGAGATCGTCAGCGACCAGGCGAGCGCCGGTGAGCGCTTGCTGAGCGTGCGCAGGCCACCGACGCGATCCTCGCCCGTGGACTGCTCGACGTGCTGGATGACGGCGAACGCCGCGATGTTCATCAGCACGTAGCCGACGATGTAGAAGACGGTCGCGGAGGCGCCGAGACGGGTGCCGACGACGGCGCCGGACAGCATATAGCCGGCCTGCGCCACGCCTGAATAGCCGAGCATCCGCTTGAGGGAGGTCTGACCGAGAGCGCCGACGTTACCGACGATCATCGTGATTGCCGCCAGCACCGCCAGCATCGGCGACCACTTGCTCTGTGCCGAGATCATCGCGACCGAGGAGAAGCGCAGGATCGCGACGAGCGCGGCCGCCTTCGTGGCGGTCACCATCAGCAGGGTCACCGGCGTCGGCGCGCCTTCGTAGACGTCAGGCGTCCACTGGTGGAACGGAGCGATCGAGGATTTGAAGGCGAACCCGACCAGAACCAGTCCCATGCCGAACAGCAGCAGCGTGTTGCTCAGCAGGTTGTGGCCCGTGCCGCCGGACAGCACCTGGGCGATCGCGCCGAAGCTCGTCTCGCCTGTGGCGCCGTAGATCATGGCGAGGCCGTAGAGCAACGTCGCCGAGCCGACCGAGCCGATGATCAGGTACTTCAGGCCGGCCTCGAGCGAGCGGCTGCGCCGGTACTCGGCGGCGCAGAGGACGTAGAGCGGGATCGACAGCAGCTCGATGCCGACGAACAGCGTCACGATGTCCACGGCCGCCGCGAGGACCGCCATGCCCATGATGCTGAACAACATCAGCGAGTAGAACTCGCCGGCGCCGGCGTGGCGCGGACCACCGGTGCGGAACGCGACGAGCACGGCCGTGATCCCGGCGAACGCGCAGACCAGGTCGGTGATCAGGGCCAGGTCGTCGATCCGCAGCGCACCGGCGACGATCAGCTGGTTCTGCGAGAAGTGCCAGATGTCGATGGTGATCGTGACCAGCAACGTCAGGATCGTCAGCGCCGGCAGCAGTCGCGAGCCCTCCTTCTGGGCTGTGGGATGCAGCCCGGCCAGCAGCACGATGATCGCGCCCAGCGCGAGCACCCCGACAGTCATCAGCGGCCCCCAGGCGATGTGGGGCCCCTGGATGTGTGCGGAAGCGAAGGTCAGCGCGGAAGAGATCATCGACTGGACTCGGTCGTGGTGGACTCGGCAGATACGAACCGCGGCGCAGACTGTCCGGTCGCCACCGCCGTGGCGACGCCCGCGCGCACCGACGCGCGAGTGGCACTCGACCGCTGCACCGCAGCCGTGGCGGTCGACCGCTGCACATGGGCCGCGGCAACCGCCGCGTTCGCGGACGCCTGCGAGCGGCGCAGGCCGAACTGCGGATAGAACGCGAGGAAGATGATGATCGCGGCCAGCGGCACGATCGCGGTCGCGTCGCGCAAGCTGAGGTCGTGTCCCCCGACCTTCGCGCCGGCCCGGTTATGCATCGCACCGATGAAGATCCGCAGGCCGTAGTAGGCGGCGCCGATCGTCCCCAGCGAGGCGATGACCGCCAGCGGCAGCTTCGCGGTGAAGAGGCCGAGCAGGATCATGAACTCGCCGACGAAGTTCGCCGAGCCCGGCATTGCCAGGTTGGCGAGGATCACGATCAGGAACATCGACGCGAGCACGGGCGCCCGGAAGGCGATCCCGCCCATGTCGTCCATGTTCTCGCTGCCTCCGGCACGCGCCGCCACAGCGGCGAGCACGAAGAACAGGGCAGCGGTGACGACGCCGTGGTTCACCATCTGCAACAGCGCGCCTTGGGCGCCGGCGGGCTTCAGCGAGAAGATCCCGAGCACGATGAAGCCGAGCTGGGCAACCGACGAGTAGGCGATCACCAGGCGGGCGTCGCGTGTCGTGAACGCCATCAGCGTCGCCCACAGGACGGCCACGACACCGATTATCAGCATCAGCATCTGCAGCTGACGACTGGCCTGCGGGAAGATCGGCAGCACGATCGCGAGGAAGCCGAAGGCGGCAACCTTCGCAAGCACGCCCGAGAAGACCGCGACGGCCGGGATCGGCATCGACTTGTAGGCCTCGGCCAGCCAGCCGTGCAGCGGCGTCAGCGGCATCTTCACGAGGAACGCGATCGCGAAGCAGAGGAAGATCCAGTCCTGCGAGCCGGCCGGTAGCGGCAACGCCCGCAGCGTCGAGTAAAGGAAGCTGATGTGGGTGCCGTAGTGCGAGGCCGCGAGCACGCCGGTGGCGATCGCGCCGACCAGCATCAGGAAGGAGCCGACGGCGGTGTAGATCACCATCTTCACCGCGGCGTGGACGCGATCACCGCTGCCCCACATCCCGACCAGGAAGTAGAACGGGATCAGCATCAGGTCGAAGAAGGCGACGAACAGGATCAGATCCTGCGTGAAGAAGGCGCCGAGCACGGCGCTCTCGGCCAAGCCGAACCAGAAGAAGTACTGGCGCGGGCGCTCGATCTCGCGCAGTGACGACCAGACCAGCGAGATCGTGAACAGGACCGTCGTCAGCAGGGCGAGCACGATGTTCAGCCCGGTGGCTCCGACCGCGTAGTGGATTCCGAGCGCGCTGATCCAGTTGTGCACGCCATAGAACTGCAGCCCGGCCGTGCCCGTCTGAAAGCGGACCAGGAAGTCGATGGCGACGCCGAGCGTGGCGAAGCTCAGCACGGCGGTCAGCTTCGGGGTGACACGCGCCGGCAGCGCCGAGGCGACGACGGAGATCGCGAGCGGCAGCCAGATCAGGACGGAAAGACTCATTGCAGTGTGAAAGCTAAGGGCTTTAGTTCGAAGTGGTTTCGGATGTGATCGACGGGGTTCTGGGTTTCGCTACGCATCGCAGGCTCACGCGGCGGAGATCAGGAAGTAGAGGCCGACGCAGACCACGCCGAGGACGAACAGTCCCGCGTAGTTCCGCAGCAGCCCGGTCTGGGCTCGGCGCACGGCCGCCGACCCGGCGCGCACGGCATCAGTCGCGCCACCGGTGATCGCCCCCTGCACCGCACCGCGCTCGAGCACGACGTCGACCAACCGGCCGAGCGCCAGCGCCGGCTGCACGACCAGCGCGCTGATCAGCTCATCGAAGTACCACTTGTTGACCAGCAAGCCGTGGACCGCGCTCAGCCGCCGCTGGAGTACGACGCTGATGCCACGGCGCCGCACGTAGATCACGTAGACGGTGGCAATGCCGATGAGACCGACGACCGTGCCGATGATCAGGCCGACCCACTCGGAGCCGACGCTCGGCTCGGTGCCGGTGGCGATCCGCGGCGAGCCGGCGAACGACGTGTTCAGAAAGCCCGACACCTCGTGGTCGACGCCCGGCACCTGCAGGAAGCCGGCGACGATCGCGGCGAAGGCCAGCAGGCCCATCGACAGCTTCATCGTCCACTCGCGCTCGGCGATCACGTGCTCGGGGCCGGGGAAGCCGATCTCGTTGTCCTCGACCTCGCCGGTGCCGGGGTTGGTCGGCACCTCGGCGTGGGCAATCTGGCCGTGCTCGAGCTCGACGGCCTCCTCGCACGGCTTGCCCGTGAAGGCGCGGAAGATCAGTCGGAACGTGTACATGCCGGTCAGCAGCGCACCGATGTAGCCGAGCACCGCGAACACGGCGTAGGCGCCGCCGCGGTTCAGCATGTAGCCGAGGATCTGGTCCTTCGAAAACCAGCCTGAGAACGGCACGATGCCGGACAGCGCCAAGCCGCCGATCACGAAACAGGCGAACGTGAACGGCAGCGCCCGGCGGAAGCCGTGCATCTTATCCAGCGACTGCTCACCGGCCATCGCGCCGATGATCGAGCCGGCCGCCATGAACAGGAGGGCCTTGAAGAATGCGTGCGCCATCAAGTGGAAGAGCGCAGCCGAGTAGGCACCGGCGGACGCGCCCATGATCATGTAGCCGATCTGCGACATCGTCGAGTAGGCGATGATGCGCTTGATATCGGTCACGGCCAGCGCGATCGTGCCGGCGATCAGTAGGGTCGCGCAGCCGACCACGATGCCGACCCAGGCAGCGGCCGGCGCCAGCTCGAACAGCGGGTGCAGGCGCACGATCAGGTAGACGCCGGCGGTCACCATGGTGGCGGCGTGGATCAGCGCGGAGACCGGCGTCGGACCTTCCATCGCGTCCGCCAGCCACGTGTGCAGCGGCATCTGCGCGGACTTCGCGAAGGCGCCGATCAGCAGCAGGATGCACGCGGCCACCAGGTCCGGGGAGTTGTGCGAGAAGACGTGCGGCAGCACCTGGAAGGTCGCCAGAAAGCCAACCGTGTGGGTCTGGCGCAGGATCAGGATGGTGCCGAGGATCATGCCGACGTCACCGACCGTGTTGATCACGAACGCCTTGACGCCGGCCCGGGTCGCCGTCGTCCGCCGGTACCAGAACGAGATCAGCAGGTAGGAGGCGGCACCGACGAAGCCCCAGCCGATGATCAGGATGATGAAGTTCCCGCCGAGCACCAGCGTCAGCATCGAGAGCACGAAGAAGTTCATGTACGCGAAGAAGCGCGCGTAGCCCCGATCCGACCGCATGTAGGAGATCGAGTACAGGTGGATCGTGGACGAGACGCCGGTGACGACGAGCGCCATGAACACCGACACCGGGTCGACGAGGATCTGCAGCTTCGCGTCCACCCCGTCGCTGACCGCGTAGTTCCACAGCGTCGAGGTCAGCTCGCGGTGGTCGCCGGGATGCCCGAGCAGCGAGATCAGCGTGATGACCGCGCAAACGAACGACAGCATGATCGCGCCGGTGCCAATCGCACCCGCCGCCCGCGGATAGATCTTGAATCCCAGGGCGATCACTGCTGACCCCAGCAAGGGAAGCAGCAGGACCAGCCACGCCCAAGTGGTTGTGCTCATCCGTTCAGCTCTCGTAGCTTGTCGACATCGATCGGCAGCTTGCGACGACTGATCGCAACCAGCAGGCCAAGCCCGACCGTAACTTCGCAGGCGGCCACGACGATCACGATCAGCGCGAAGATCTGGCCGGCCTCATTGCCGTACATCCGCGAGAACGCCACCAGCGCGAGGTTGCCGGCGTTCAGCATCAGCTCCAGGCACATCAGGATGATAAGCGGATTGCGGCGTGTGAGCACGCCCGCCGTGCCGATCCCGAAGATGATCGCGGAGACCGCGAGATACCAACCGATGCTCACCGCTCCCCCTCCGCATCGTGTGTGCCCGCCGCAGCATCCTGCGACGGCGACGTGACAGCGCCCGCGGAGACGCCCGCAGCCGCAGGCACCGTAGCGCCGGTCGATTCCCCAGCATCGTCCGGCTCCAGCACACCGCCGCTCTCGGAGATGCGGGTGACGCGCTCGCTTGCGGCTTCGAGCTGACGGTAGACCCGGCGGACGCCGACGCCCTCCGCGGTGGTACCGGTGAACTCCGGCCGCGGCTCGGTCGCCAGCGCCTCCAGCTCGGGGCTGAGGTCAAGCGCACCATGGTGGCGGCGGGCAAGCACGACCGCGCCGACCGCGGCGACCAGCAGCAGCAGCGACGCAACCTCGAACGGGAACAGGTAGTTCACCAGGAACAACTTGCCGATATGGGCCGGCGTGCCGAACCCGGTGTGGTAGACGGCGCCTTTACCGCTGATTCCCGCAAGGCCGCTACCCAGCAGCGCGATCAGCAGCTCGACCGCCAGCGCTAAGGCGAACAGCGGTCCGATGATCCTGAGCATGCCGCTGCCGGCCGTGACCTCCTCGGAGCCGCCGATGTAGGCGACCACGAACACATACAGCACCATCACCGCGCCAGCGTAGATCACGACCTGCGCCGCGGCGACGAACTCCGCCCGCAGCAGCATAAACAGCACGGCCAGACAGACAAGGTGCGCCACCAGCGCCAGCACCGAGTAGAACGCGTTGCGCAGCAGCACAACCGCGCCGGCTGCGACCAGCGCGCCGATCGCAGCGATGAAGAACAGGACTTGACTCACTCGCCCTCCTGCCGCAGCGGTGTGCGCTCGATCGGCTCGGCCAACAGCATCTCCTTGGTGAAGATGAGGTCGGTGCGGTGATAATCGGACAGCTCGTAATCGTGACCCATCGTGATCGCATCGAACGGGCAGGCGATCTCGCAGTAGCCGCAGAAGATGCAGCGGCTCAAGTTGATCTCGTAGACGGCCGCGTAGCGCTCGCCGGCCGAGACGCGATGCTCGGGCGTGTTCTCGGCGGCAACCACGCGGATACAGTCCGCGGGGCAGGCGGCGGCGCAGAGCGAGCAGCCGACGCACTTCTCAAGTCCGGTGTCCTCGAAACGGTTCAGCCGGTGGCGTCCGCGGAAGCGCGGGTAGACCGGCACCTTATCCTCCGGATACTGGATCACGTCGGTGCCCTCGACGACCCTTGCGAAGGTCGTCTTCAGGCCCCGCAAGGTCTCGCCGAACGCGCGGTAGGTGCTTGCCACGGCGCCACGCGGCGGCCGGCGAATCACCTCGATGACGTCTGAGCCGGGATCGTAAGTCATGTCTCTCCTAGTGCACCACGATGATCGCGGTCACGAGCAAGTTCGCGGTAGCGAGCGGCAGCAGGATCTTCCAGCCGAACGACATGAGCTGGTCGTAGCGGAACCGTGGCAGCGTCGCCCGGATCCAGATGAACACGCTGAACACCAGGAACATCTTCGCGCCAACGACGATCGGATCGACGAAGCCGGGCGGATGGATGCCGAACGGCAGCAGCCAGCCGCCGAGGAACAGTGTCGTCACCATCGCCGATGAGACGATCATGTTCGCGTACTCGGAGAACATGTAGGCAACCCACTGCAGGCCGCCGTACTCGGTGAAGTAGCCGCCGACAAGCTCGGTGTCGGCTTCGGCCAGGTCGAATGGCGCTCGGTTGATCTCCGCCATCGACGCTGCGAAGAAGACCAAGAGGCCGAAGATCTGCGGGATGAAGTACCACATCCCCTTCTGCGCGTTGACGATTCCCGTCAACGACAGCGTCTGGGCACTGATCAGCACGCCGACCAGCGCCAGCGACTGCGAGACCCCGTAGGAGATGAGCTGCGCCGCGCCACGCATCGCCCCCAGGAACGAGTACTTCGAGCCGGAAGCCCAGCCAGCGAGCAAGATCCCATAGAACGAGATCCCGCCCAGCGCAAAGACGTACAGCGGCCCGATCGAGACATCGATCCCGTAGAGGCCGACGCGCGTCGAGCCGATGTGCTGGACCGTGCCCCAAGGGATGATCGCCATCGCGCCGATCGCGCAGACCATCGAAATCACGGGCGCCAGCACGTAGAGGAAGCCGACCGCGGTAGTCGGCCTGAACGGCTCCTTGATGGCGACCTTCAAGAACTCAGCGATCGGCTGCAGGTAGCCGTACGGGCCCACGCGGTTCGGCCCGTAGCGCATCTGGAAGCGGCCCAGGAGCTTACGTTCGTAGACGATCAGCACCGGCAGCACCGCGAACACGACCGCGAAGATCACGACCGCCTTGACGATCTGAACCCACCAGGGCTCGAAGTAGTTCACATCGGCGAACGCGATCACGCCGCATGCACCTCCACCGCACGGACCTCCACATGATCCCCGAGGACGTTGGCCGAGTCAGCCGCGATACCGGTCGCCATGAAGGCGGTACCGGCGGGCACGCCTGTACGGACCACCGCCTGGCCGCTGACACTGGCTCCGTTCTGCGACACCGTAACCTCCGCGCCCGGCGCGATCCCGAGCCGCTCCGCGTCCTCGGGAGCGAGCTCGACGAGCTGGTGCGCGATCGCGAACTCCAGCGCCGGCGAGATCTCGACCTCGCGGGCTGCCCAGATCGGCCGGTAGAGGCCGAGCCGGAGCGCTTCGTCCGCAGTACCCGCTGCCGGCGCCGGCCCGCTGGCCGGCGCCACCTCAGGCACGCTCGGCGTGCCCTGCGGCAGCCCAGCGGCAGCCGGCTCGAGCGGCCAGCGAACGCCGCGCCCGCCGATCCGATCGAGCGTAATGCCGTCGTAGAAGGGCACCACCGCGGCAAGCTGGCGGAAGGCGACGCCGCTGGAAAGCACGTTCAGATCGAGCCCGGCACGCTTCGCGACCTCGGCGATCACCCACCAGCCCGCACGGACCTGGCCGGTGTGCGGGATCCCGGAGCGGACGCGCTGCAGGCGACCGTCCGGATGCACGATCGTGCCTTCCTGCTCGGCGCTGTGCTCGGCCGGGAAGACGACGTCGGCGTGGGCGCGCAGGCCCTCGGTCAGCGCCACCGCGTGCGCGACCACGAGCTGCGCCGCGCCGAGCGCCCGGTCCCACTGGCCGGCGTCCGGCAGGTCACGGACCGGGTCGACGTTCAACAGATAGAGGGCGGAGATCTCGCCTGCTGCCGCGGCGGTGGCGATCTGCGCGGCGCTGCGACCGTTGCGCTCGAGGGCCGCGTAGCCGGGGCCCGCGTTCGGCAGCGCGCCGACCTCCCGCAACCCGCGGGAGTTAGTGCCGGCCGGAATCTCCAGAAGACCCGCACCGTCCCGGTCACGCAGACCGAGACGCTCGGCGATCGCCAGCAGCCGGGCGGCGGCCTGAGCGCCGATCGACTCACCCCAGAGGATCACGACATCCTCGCCGCCGTCCGAGAGCAGGCGCGCAAGCGCGGTGATCTCGTCCGATGCGGACCCGCCGTCGAGCGCCGTCATCAGCTCGGCCAGCAGCGCATCCGCATCCCCCGGCGCGTAGCGCAGCGAAACGGCTGCGTTCGGATCGAGCGTGCTCGGGCGCTCGGTGGCGACCGCGAGCTTCACGCCGTTGCGGCGCACGCCCTTCCGGATCCGCAGATCGAGGACCGGCGCGTCGTCGACCGGCTCGGTGCCGAGCACTAGCACGGTGTGCGCCCACTCGAGGTCGGGCACCGTCGCCTGCAGCGCCGGTGCCGCCAGGGCACGTGTCAACTCGATGTCGACCGGCCCGGGCTCGAGCCAGGTCGGGCTCAGGCGGGAGTCGATGTCGGCGGAGTCGAGCCCTTCGCGCAGGAGCCGGCTGAGCAGGTAGCCCTCCTCGTTCGTGGTCTGGCCACCAACGAGGGCAGCAGTCGCACCACGATGCTCGCCGAGTGCAGCAGCCGCAGTGAGCGCCTCTTCCCAGCTTGCCTCGACAAGCTCACCGCCACGGCGCACCAGCGGCGCCGTCAACCGCTGCTCGGACGTGATCGCCTGGTAGCTGAAGCGGCCCTTATCGCAGAGCCAGCCGTCGTCGACCTCGGCGTGGTCGCGGCCGAGCACGCGCATCACCTCATCGTCGCGCAGCGTGAACTCGACGTTGCACTGGGCCGGGCAGAGCGTGCAGACGCCGCCCGCAGCCTCGATGTCCCACGGCCGCGCGCGGAACCGGTAGGGCTGCGAGGTCAGCGCGCCGACCGGGCAGAGCTCGATGATGTTCCCGGAGAACGGCGCCGCGTACGGGTGGCCGTCGTGGGTGCCGACGAAGGTGTCGGCGCCGCGCTCGGTGAAGATCAGCTGCCAGTCCTCGGCGACCTCCTGGCTGAAGCGCACGCAGCGGTAGCAGAGGATGCAGCGCTCGCGGTCGAGCGCGATCAGCGGCGAGATCTCGATCGGCTTGACGTAGTGGCGCTTCGGCTCGGTCACGCGGCTCGTGCCACGGCCCCAGCCGAAGGTGATGTCCTGCAACGGGCACTCGCCACCCTTGTCGCAGACCGGGCAGTCGAGCGGGTGGTTGACGAGCAGGAACTCGACGACCGACTCCTGCGATTCCTTCACGCGGTCGGACTTGGTGGAGACGACCATGCCGTCGCGGACAGCGGTCGAACACGAGGTCTGCAGCTTCGGGATCCCCTCGATCTCGACCATGCACATGCGGCAAGCGCCGACCGGCGCGCCGAGCTTCGGCTCGTAGCAGAAGTAGGGGATCTCGACGTCGCCGGCTTTAGCGGCGTCGACCAGCATCGTGCCTTCGATGGCCTGGATCTCCCTGCCATCGATGGTCAGCGTGACTGTCTTCTGCTCTGGTCTGGGCATGCGTTAGTAACTGGAAGAAGCGAAGGGTTGCGGGGAGCTCACAGGGCCCCCGGATAGGCGCCGGCGAGGCCGGCCAGGACTGGGACCGCGTCATCGGCAGGCGCGTTCGCCGCGTGCTCGCGCGCGCTGAGGATCTCCTCCTCGAGCTCCGCGCGGAACTTCTTGATGATCGAGCCGAGCGGCATCGCCATCGCGTCGCCGAGCACGCACAGGCAGTGACCCATGATCTGCTGCTGGATCGAGGCGAGGATGTCGATGTCCATCGGCGTCGCGTCGCCGGTCGCGAAGCGGGCCAGCATCTTCTTGGTCCAGTTCGTGCCTTCGCGGCACGGCACGCACTTGCCGCAGGACTCGTGCGAGTAGAACTTCGCGACCTTCCGCATCACGTCGAGCGCGGTGTGGGTCTCGTCGATCACGATGATCGCGCCGGAACCGAGCATCGTGCCGGCCTTCTGCAGCGAGTCGAAGTCATAGGCGACGTCGAGGTCCTCGGGCAGCAGCACCGGCGAGCTCGAGCCGCCCGGGAACCACATCTTGATCTCGTGGCCGGGCTTGGGGCCGCCGGCCAGCCCGTAGACGATGTCGCGGGCGGGGATGCCGAGCTCGATCTCGTAGTTACCGGGGCGCTGGACGTCGCCGGAGATCGAGATCAGCTTGGTGCCGGTCGAGGTCTCGGTGCCGAGCTTCGCGTACTCGGCGCCGCCGATCCGGATGATGTGCGGCACGGTCGAGAGCGTCTCGACGTTATTGATCAGCGTCGGGCCCTGGTAGAGGCCCTGGACTGCCGGGAACGGCGGCTTCAGGCGCGGGTTACCACGACGGCCCTCGAGCGAGTCAAGCAGGCCGGTCTCCTCGCCGCAGATGTAGGCGCCGGCGCCACGGTGGACGGTCAGCTCGAGCGAGAAGCCGCTGCCGAGGATGTCCTCGCCGAGGTAGCCGGCGGCGTAGGCCTCGTCCACAGCGGCCTGCAGGAGCTGCGCCTGCAGCTCGTACTCGCCGCGGATGTAGATGAACGCCTGGTGGATGTTCGTGCCGAAGCAGGCGATGACGAGGCCCTCGATGAGCATGTGCGGCGTCTTCTGGAGGATCTCACGGTCCTTGAACGTGCCCGGCTCGGACTCGTCGGCGTTGCAGACCAGGTACCTGACCGCGTCGTTCTTCGGTAGGAACGACGCCTTCTGGCCCATCCTAAATCCAGCGCCGCCGCGGCCGCGGATGCCAGAGGCCGAGATCTCCTCGACCACCGCGTCAGCCGGGAACTGCAGCGCCTTGCGCAGCGACTCGTAGCCACCGCGACGCTCGTAGACGGCCAGCGTGTTCAGGCCCGGCTCGTCGATGCGATCGAAGATGAAGTGCGGAGTGCTCATGCAGCGCCTCCGGGCTGCGCGTCAGTCGTGCCCTCGCCTGCCGCTCCCGGCGTGTCGCCAGCGGGCGACGCGCCGTCCGTGCCGGACCCGATGTAGGGATCGGCGGACGGTCGCCGGCGCAGCTGCTTGGCCTCGAGCACCGGCCGGTCCTGCTCGAGATCCTCGACGATCCGCTCCGCATCCCCCGGCTCGAGCGGACCGACGTACTCACCGTCGACCGACGCCATCGGCGCGATGTCGCAGGCGCCGAGGCACTCGAACTCCCGCACGGAAACGTCCGAATGGCCCTGCGCCGCCGCACACAGGTGCTCGTAGACGCTGTCGCCACCGAGCAGACCGCACGTGATGTTCGTGCAGACGAACACGGTGTGCTTGGTCGCCGGCGTCAGCTTGAACATGTCGTAGAAGGACGCGACCGAGGTCAGGTAGGCGGGCGTCAGGCGCATCACGCAGGCGACCTGCTCGATCGCCTCCGGCGAGCACCAGCCGTAGCGCTCCTGCGCCAAATGCAGGGCCGGGACTGACGCGGACGTCGGGTCCGGGTACCGGGCCATCCTCGCCTCGATCGCGGCACGCAGATCGTCGGGCACCGGCGTCAGTGCCGGATCGGGTACGGCGGCGGGGTCCTTCGTCAGCTCCACGCCCTCGTGCGGCCCCGGTACACGGGAGCCATGCTCGAAGCGGTACACCTTGCCGGCCTGGGAGTCGAGCGCGCTCATCGGTCGACACCTCCGATGATCGGGTCGAGCGCCGCCAAGGTGGCGATGAAGTCGGCGATGTAGCCGCCCCGCACCATCGGCGCGAGCGCCTGCAGGTTATGGAAGCTGGGGTCGCGCATGTGTACGCGCGCGGGCTTGGCGGAGCCGTCGGCGCGCACGAAGCAGCCCAGCTCCCCCCGGGGGGACTCGATCGGGTAGTAAGACTCGCCCGCCGGCACCCTGAAGCCCTCGGTGACCAGCTTGAAGTGGTGGATCAGCGCCTCCATGCTGGTCGCCAGCTCGTGGCGCGGCGGCAGCACGACCTTCCGGTCATCGGCGATGTACGGGCCCTCCGGCAGGCCGTCGAGCGCCTGCTGGATGATCTTCAGCGACTCGTAGAGCTCGGCGTGACGCACGCGGAAGCGGTCGTAGTTATCGCCGACCGTGCCGACCGGGATCTTGAAGTCGAAGTCTTCGTAGCTGGAGTACGGGGCCGCCTTGCGGAGATCCCAGGGATTGCCGGTGGCGCGCAGCAGCGGGCCGGTGACGCCCAGCGAGAGCGCCGTCTGCTCGTCGATAACACCGGTGCCCCGCAGCCGCTGCAGCGCGATCTCGTTGTTCTCCAGCAGGTCCGCAAGCTGGTCGAACACCGCGGGTGCCTGATCGAGGTACTGCTGGACCTTCTGCTTGAAGCCCTGTGGGATGTCCTCGGCTACGCCGCCCACCTGGAAGTAGCGGGTGTGCATCCGCTGGCCCGAGGACATCTCGAACAGGTCGAGCAGCAGCTCGCGCTGACGGAAGCAGTAGAAGATCGGCGACATCGCGCCGAGGTCGAGCGCGAAGGTCCCGATCCAGACCATGTGCGACATCAGGCGATCAAGCTCGAGGTGGATCACCCGCAGATACTGCGCCCGCTTCGGCACCTCGAGCACCAGGAGCTCCTCGACCGCGCCGCAGAACGCCATTGCGTTGAAGTAGTAGGAGAGGTAGTCCATCCGCTCGACAACAGGGATGGCCTTCCAGTACGACTTGTCCTCCGCGGTCTTCTCGATGCCGGTGTGCAGATAGCCGATCACCGGCTGGACGTCGCGGACGATCTCACCCTCGAGCGTCGCGTATAGCCGCAGCACACCGTGCGTCGAGGGGTGGACCGGACCGAAGTTGATCGTCAGCAGCTCATGGGTCTCACCCGGCCCGGCCGGCTCGGTGGAGTAGGTGACCGACTCCTCACGCTTGCGGTAGTCGCTGACCGTGCTCATCGGTCCTCACCGTAGCCCTGCTCGTTATAGGTGAACAGCACCGGCTCACCGCCAACCGGGAAGTCCCGGCGCTGGGGGAAGCCTTCGTAATCCTCTGGCATCAGGATCCGGCGCAGATCCGGGTGGCCGACGAAGACGACGCCGAACATGTCGTAGACCTCGCGCTCGTCGGCGTTCCCGCCGGGCCACAGCGACACGACCGAGGCGATGTCCGGCGACTCGACGCTGACCCGCGCCTTCACCGAGATGCGATCCACCTCGTGCATGTCCAGCAACTCGTAGACGACGCCGAGCCGCGGCTCATGCGGGTAGTAGTCCACGCCGTGCAGGCTGGCGAGGAAGCTGTAGCCACGATCGCTGAGCCACTGCAGAACCTGGATGTTCTTCGCCGGGTCGATCTGCAGCTCGGCGCGTCCGCGCTCGAAGCTGTGGCCGATCAGGCAGTCACCGTCAACCGCCGCGAGCTGCTCGGCGATCAGGTCAAGGCCGGCAGCATCAGGCACCGGTGACTTCCTCCGTTCCAACCGCGTCGTAGCGCTCGCGCCACCCCGGCTTGGCGTTGTGCTGGAGCTTCTCGCGCAGCTTCAGGATGCCGTAGACCAGCGCCTCGGGCCGCGGCGGGCAGCCGGGCACGTAGACGTCGACCGGCAGGAACTTGTCGGCGGGGATCAGCGCGTAGTTGTTGTAGACGCCGAGTGATGAGCAGCACGCACCCATCGAGATCGCGAACTTCGGCTCGAGCATCTGGTCGTAGACGCGACGGATGATCGGCGCCATCTTCGTCGAGATGCGCCCCGCAAGAATGATCAGGTCGGCCTGGCGCGGCGAGGCGCGGAACGCCTCCCAGCCGAACCGAGCGAGGTCCACCCGCGGTGAGGACGCAGTCGCCATCATCTCGATCGAGCAGCAAGCCAGCCCGAACGTCATCGGGTAGATCGAGTTGCCCTGAGCCCAACCGATCGCCTTCTCTAGCGTGGTCGTCACCACTGCCTGCTCGACGTACTGCTCCAGATCCTCGTCGCTGAGGTCGTTGCGCAGCATGTCCCGCGCCCGCAACTGGCGGACCCGGAACTCGTCGACCTGCTCTCGCTTTATTTCCATTCGAGCGCTCCCCGTCGCCAGACGTATACGAACCCCACCATTAGCAGGATCACAAACGTCACCGTTTCCCAGAGAGCGAAGGAGCCAAACGCGCGCAGCTCAACCGCGATCGGATAGATGAAGAGCACCTCGATGTCGAACAGGATGAACAGCATCGCGGTGAGGTAGAAGCTGATCCCGAAGCGAAAGCCGCGCTGGATCTCCGACGGCAGCCCGCATTCGTAGGGCGTCGTGTGGTTCAGGTTGGGCCGCGTCTTCACCCCGGTGAGGAGGTTCAGCGTCGCGAACACGCCGCCAACGCCGGCGCCGAGCAGGAGGAAGACGATCGCAGGCAGATAACTGCGGAGCACAAGCCTTTTATATCAAGGCGACCCCTGACCATGCGCCAAACCGCACGTCAACGTCCCATTTGCAGGCAACCCTTACGGGCCGCATCCGTCAGCCGCCCCGTATGATCGGGCCGCAGGACGGCAAGGGGCCGGCAAGACTTTCGGAGGCATCGTGCTTGACATCAGAGTGATCAGAGAGAACGCCGACGCGGTCCGCACCGCACTTGCGCGGCGCGGCGACGTACCCCACGATGCCATCGACGACGTGCTCGACAGTGACCGCCGCTGGCGCGAGCTGACGCAGGAGCTGGAGACGCTGCGCGCGCAGCAGAACCAGCTCAGCCGCGGCCGCCGCGGCGCACCCAGCCCGGCCGAGCGCGAGCAGCTGGTGGCGCTTGCCGCTCGCGGGCGCGAGCTGACCGATCAGGCGACCGCCGCCTCGCAGCAGCTCGAGCAGCAGCTCGCGGCGCTGCCCAACATCCCCGCCGTCGACGCCCCGGACGCCGACACCGTCCTGCGCGAGGTCGGCCAGGCAGGCGCCAGCGGGCGCGATCACCTGGAGCTGGCCGGCCCCATGATCGACATGGAGCGCGGCGCGGCGCTCTCGGGCTCGCGCTTCGCCTATCTGCGCGGCGACATGGTGCTGCTCGAGATGGCGCTGATGCGCTACGCGGTCGGCAAGCTCGCCGGCCTCGGGTTCGAGCCCGTGCTGCCGCCGGTGCTGGTCCGCGAGCGTGCGCTCTACGGCACCGGCATGTGGCCCGACAGCGAGGAGCAGATCTACCAACTCCCTGCCGACGAGCTGCTGCTCGTCGGCACCGCCGAGGTGCCGCTGGCGTCGCTGCATCGTGACGAGATCCTCGCCGCCGAGCAGCTGCCGCTGCGCTACGCCGGGCTCTCACCGTGCTTCCGGCGCGAGGCCGGCGCCGCCGGCAAGGACACGCGCGGCATCTTCCGCGTGCACCAGTTCGAGAAGCTGGAGATGTTCGAGTTCGTGGATCCCGCGCACTCCGCCGAGGAGCACGAGCGCATCCTCGCGATCGAGGAGTCGATCCTCCAGGACCTCGAGGTTCCCTACCGCGTGGTCGCGATCGCGGTCGACGATCTCGGCGCCTCGGCGGCGAAGAAGTACGACTGCGAGGCGTGGATGCCAGGCCAGCAGCGCTACCGCGAGGTGACGTCGTGCTCGAACACGACCGACTTCCAGGCGCGCCGCCTCGACATCCGCATGCGCCCCGTCGGCGGCGGTCGCCCGCAGACGCTGCATACGCTGAACGGCACCGCGGCCACCTGGCGCCACCTGATCGCGATCCTCGAGAACGCCCAGCAGGAAGACGGCTCGGTCGTGATTCCGAAGGTGCTGGTCGACGCGGGTGCGCCGGCGGTCCTACGGGCGCCTGAGGCCGCCTGAGCGCGTCGCTGGCGGCCGTCAGGGAGTCTTGAGCACGGCGTGATCACCAACGCGCCGCCAGAGGATTGCGCTGAGGCCGTCGAACTTCACCCACTGCCACGTTGCACGGCCGTCCGGGTTGCTCTTGCTCCAGGTCATCTCCCAGATCCCGCGCGTACCCTCCACCGGCTTCACGCGCAGGCAGTTCGGCCAAGGCCTGTCACCACCGGCAGCCGCACGCTCGGCCGCTGCGTGGAAGGCGCCGGACGCGACGGCCCGAAACTGCTGCTGATGCTCGGCAGGCAGGTGCTTGAAGTCCCGGTCGAACGCGCTGGTTGTCTGAAACTTCACTTGCCCGCAAGCGCGTCAAGGTGCTCGGCGAACGCATTCGGACCATCGAACGTGGTAACCCGGCCAGCGGCGATGTCGGCATCGGCCTCTTGCTCCATCTGCTGCCAGCGCTCGGTCCAGAACCATGCCTGATCGGCGGGGATCGCGAGATGCGGGCGCAACTCAACAACCCCGTCGTCGCGATCGATCACCTCGACCTGCGCTCCGGGCGAGTCGAGGTTATAGCGTCGACGAACCTCTGGCGGGAGCGTGATCACCCCGCGCTTCTGCACCGTCACGAATACGTTGGCCATGCAGCGCAGGATAGCCGCAATGCTGCATGACCGCAATGCAGCGATCACTAGGCCGACTGCGACGGAGAGAGGGGGATTCGAACCCCCGAACGAGGTTAACCCCCGTTACACGATTTCCAGTCGTGCCCGTTCAACCACTCCGGCACCTCTCCAGGAATCGCAGCCAAGCGTAGCGAGAGCGAGCGACAAAAGGCCGGGCCCGATCATTGATCGGGCCCGGCCGCCCTCAGCTCACGCCATCGGCTCGGCGCGACGACATCGGTCGCGCGTCGCCCAGTGTGAGCGTCACCAATTACAGCGAGTTAGCGACGCTGCGATCGTTGTTCAAGACCTTCGACGGCAGCGGCGCGAAGTCCATGTTCTCGCCGAGGCCCTGGCCCTGCTTCAGCACCCACTGGATGAACGGCTTGATCGCCTGTGCGTTGCCCTCAGCATTGCCGCCATGCGGGATCAGCGCGTAGGTGAACGTCGAGATCGGGTACGCAGCCTTGTACTTCTTGGGCGCGTACATGATCGGCACGCCGTAGTTCGGGCCCTGGGCCGGAATCTTCGTCGCGGAGGACGCCGCGGCCTGAATGTTCTTCAGGTCCGGGTACTCGAACTTACCGGCGGCGTTCTCGATCGCCGCAACCCGCGTGTTCTGCGAGATCAGATAGGAGGCGGCGACGTAGCCGACCGCGCCCCTCACGCTGTTGATCTCGGAGTCGACGCCGGCGTTGCCGGACGCGCCGATGTTATTGGGGCCGAGCGAAGACGGGAACGTATTCGTCTGTCCCGCCGTCCAGCTCTTCGTGCCCTTCGCCAGGAACACCGTGAACGCATAGGTGTCACCGGAGCCATCGCTGCGGAACACCGGCGTGATCTTCAGGTTCGGGAGCTTCGGCGACTTCTCGGTCTTCCAGACCTTCTTACCGTGCTTCTTCACCCTGACGCGCTTAGTGTTCAGCGACTGGATCGCCTTGGAGTTCCATTTGGTGATCCTGCCCTCGTAGATCTGCGCGAGGACCTTCGCGTTGAGCTTGAGACCCTTGACACCCAGGTTGTAGCCGACGCCAGTTCCCGTCAGCGCCCACGGAATCTGCGCCACGGCCGTGGCGCCAGTGCCGCTGAGGATGCTGTTGTACGCACCCGTGGAGCCGTAGAGCGGCAGGTCGGAGCCTGCCCAGCCCAACGTGTTCGCCTCGAGGCCCGAAATGCCCTTACCGGAGCCGATCGCAGCAAACTGATCCGAGGTCCCGCCAGTGAAGCCGGGGAGCCAGACCTGGTTCACGAGCGGCGCCACCAGCGTCGATCCACCACCCGCGGGCAGGCCCGCTGCGAGTGCCGGCGTCGCCCCGAGGACGCTCAGCCCGATACCAAGGGCTCCGGCGCGCATCAACCGTTTGAATTGCAAGACTTTGTTCCTTTCACTACCGACTAGTGGGAAGACAGTCGGACCAGGCCAATGGCACAGGTCGAGCGCACGTGGCCGGCCGCCCACGGTTGCACTAGCAAGGATCACAAAGCCAATGGCAAGTCGTGTTACCGAGGTGTTACCAAGGTATTGGAAACCTGTGACCAAGCCACCTTCGCCTGCGCGTCGGCAGAGCTAAATGTGACTATCTTGTGAACAAGGTTTTTAAAGCTCGTGATCGGGGCGGGCCTTGAAGCTGAGTTTGCCGTTTCTCGGTTAGCCTTTACTGCGGTGTCGTCAATTTCGCCTGGCAGTCCGCATCACAGCGGGGGCAGTCCCGCCGCGCTTCTGCGCGCGGCCCGCGCCCGCCTAAACCGCCGGGACCGGCGCATGAATCGCACGCTGAAGTGGCTGTGCATGGCGATTGCTGCGCTGATCTTCGTGGCGATGGTGGGACTCGCGTTCCAGATCATCAACGACTCCTCCAAAGCGTTCTCGAAGCTCGGCTTCGGCTTGCTGACGCGTTCGACCTGGGATCCTCAGCGCGAGCAGTTCGGTGCCCTGTCGCTGATCTACGGCACGCTGGTCACATCCGTCGTCAGCGTGTTCTTCGCCACGCTCCTCGGCGTCGCGATCGGCTTGTTCCTGAGCATGCTCGCGCCCCGGCGCGTCGCCAGGGTGATCGGGCCGCTGGTCGAGATGCTCGCCGCGGTCCCCAGCGTCGTGGTCGGGCTGATCGGCATCATCGTGATCGCGCCTTTCCTGGCGAAGACCATCGAGCCGGCTTTACACGATGTATTCGGCTTCATCCCGCTGTTCGGGCCGCCCCAGAGCTCTGGTAACTCGATCTTCACCGCTTCAGTCGTGCTGACCTTCATGGTGCTGCCGGAGATCGCCGCGCTGACCCGCGACGTCTTCGCCACCGTCCCCCGCTCGCTGACCGACGGCGCCGCCGCGCTCGGTGCCACGACCTGGGAGACGATTCGCGGCGTCGTACTGCCAACGACGAGCTCCGGCGTGGTCTCGGCGTGCATGCTTGCCTTCGGCCGCGCGATGGGCGAGGCGATCGCGGTCACGCAGGTGGTCGGCGGCCAGACGGCGCTCTACACCAACCTCTTCAAACCGGGCGACACGCTGGCCAGCCGCATCGCCGAGGAGTTCGCAAGCCCGGTCAACATGCTGCATACATCGGTCCTCTACTACGTTGCAGCGCTCCTGATGGTCTTCGGCGTCGTCTCGAGCCTCGCGGCCCGGGCGATCGCGCACGGCACCCGTATCCGCAACTAAGCAGCCCTGACGCCAGATGATGAGCATCCAAGCCCAGCAGCCAGTCCGCGGCCGTGCCGAGATAGTGCCGGACCCCGGATACTCGCTCACGCCGACCGGTAACCTGCGACGGCGACTGATCGTCAGCCGCTTCGTTGAATCCGGGGCGCTGATCGCCGCGCTGATCGCCGTCGGCGTGCTCGGGCTGATGGTCTTCTTCGTGGCCGAGCGCGGCGTCTCCGTCCTCAGCTGGTCGTTCTTCACCAGCAGGCTGCCGGTCTCGGGTGGCGATGGCAGCGTTGGTGGAATGGGGCCGGCGTTTGTCGGCACTGCCGAGATCATCGCGATCGCGATCATCGTCGCGCTGCCGGTTGGCGTGCTGCTGGCGATCTATCTGCACGAGTTCGCCGGCCCGCGTGCCAGCAGCATCGTACGGGCGGTGGTCGACGTGATGAATGGCATGCCGACAATCGTGATCGGCATCTTCATCTTCTCGCTGTTCGTCTACGGTCACAGCTTCTCCGCCTGGTCGGGGTCGCTCGCCCTGGCGATCGTCGTAGTGCCGATCATCACCCGCTACAGCATGGAGGCGATCTCGCACGTGCCCGGATCGCTGCGTGGTGCGTCCGAGGCGCTCGGGGTTGCGCGCTGGCGCGCCATTCTGACGATCACGCTGCCCAGCGCCTGGGGCGGGATCCTGACCGGCACGATCATCGCGACCGCTCGTGCGGCCGGCGAAACCGCGCCACTGCTGTTCACCTCGTCGTCCTATCCGGTGACGCTCCAGCTGAACCCCCTACACGGCATCTCCAGCGTTCCGCTGCAGATCTACACCCTGGTCGAGTCCGGCTACCCCGACGCGATTCACCTCGCTTGGGGGGCAGCCTTCGTGTTGCTTGTGGTGATCCTGATCGCTAACGTCGGCGCACGGATGCTGCTGCGCCATTTCGAGAAGAAACGAGGTATCTCCGCGTGAGCAACTCGCCTTGGGTCCGCTCTCAGTCTGCAGCCGCGCAGGCGATGACCGTGCCGCAGCAGCCGCGCCCCCGGGTGCGGCTTGCACAGCCCGGCAGCGAACGATCGACCACGGCGGTCGATGCCTCCGCACCTCTGGCGGCGCCTCAGCGGCAAGTCGTGTTCGCCGCCAATTCGGTTGGCGTCTGGTACGGGCAGAAGCGCGCGGTCGACTGGATCACGATGGACATCGAGCGCAATCTCGTGACCGCGCTGATCGGTCCGTCAGGCTGCGGCAAGAGCACGTTCCTGCGTTGCCTGAACCGAATGAACGACCCGATTCCCGGCTTCCGCATGACCGGCGAGCTGCTTTACCACGGCCACGACCTCTACAGCCCACGTGCGGTTCGCGCCGAGGTCCGGCGGCGGATCGGCATGGTTTTCCAGCAGCCGAACCCGTTCCCGAAATCGATTTACGACAACATCGCCTGGGCGCCACGGAACCTCGGCATGCGCCACGGACTCGACGAGCGCGTCGAGAAGGCGCTGCGCGACGCCGCTCTCTGGGACGAGGTCAAGGACCGCCTCAAGTCCAGCGCGATGGGTCTCTCCGGCGGGCAGCAGCAGCGGCTGTGCATCGCACGCGCAATCGCGATCGAACCTGACGTGGTGCTGCTCGACGAGCCGGCCTCCGCGCTCGACCCGGTTGCCACCGCTTCGATCGAGGACCTGATCGACGAGCTCAAGTCGCGGTACACGATTGTGATCGTCACGCACAATATGCAGCAGGCTGCACGTGCCTCCGACAAGACTGCTTTCTTCAGCCTCGACGAGCAGGGGATCGGGACGCTAATCGAGTACGCCGACACCGACCGCCTCTTCACCAACCCGACCGATCCGCGCACGGAGGATTACGTCACCGGTCAGTTCGGCTGATGCCGATGACGGCTGGCCTGCGACGGTTGCCAACCGGGTGTTAACCGGCTACCGAAACTGGTAGCCGCATGGCAACACGAGTCAGCTTCGCCGGCTTTTCTCGGACATGTCCAAGAGAAGCCGGCGGCACCACGCCTCAGCTGGGTTCGCTGAAGATCTCGGAGGTATCGACCTGACGCAGAATCGGCGCGCCGCACTGCCAGCAGAACGCCGCTCCGCTGGAATGAGGTGCACCGCACCGCTCGCAAAGGCCGGCCGTAGACGTCTGCTCGAGTTGCAGGATCCGATCGATCTCCTGCAACTCGGAGTCCGCCTGCTGCAGCTCGGCTGCGCGCGCGACGAGCACATCGACATGGATGCTGTTACGCGTCGCCATCTCGTAAACGAGACCACCAAGATCCCACTGCAGCCCAGCGACCTGGTTATACAGGTCGGCGCGGCGACGCTGGATGTCGAGCACCGCCTCGTCGGGCTTGGGCACCACCTGAGCTGGTGCGGCCTGAGCGCTTGCGCTGCCGCCGTCTCGGTGCAGCAGATGCTTGGGGTTGAGCCGACTAAGGCCCGATTCGGACGAGCTGCCTGCCATCTGCGTCGTGATCCGTCCTCTTAGGTTTTTCGCGCGGGCCCCTACTGGCCGCTGAAGAAGTCACCGTTGAACTTGCCGTTCTTACCGCAGCCGGCCTGACCTTGTGTACAGGAGCTACCGACCTTCGCCGTGGGCGCAACTTCCTTCGCCTTGTTCTTGGTGGTCCCCGAAGCCTTATTGATCGCCTGCTGCGACTTCTGCGACAGATGCACCACCGTGGTGCTGGTGCCGCTGCTCGCGGCCGCAGACTTCGAGCTGCCCGAGCTTGAGGCTGCGGTGCTCGTGGCTGGCGTCGTCGTGGCGGGAGCGCTTGCCACCGCACCAGATCCAGCCCCGCCCTTAACCGTCACGTTGACCGGCCGCTGCGCGCTTGCGCCAGATCCACCCTGGTGCCCGATCAGCACGCCGACGCCAAGTGCCAGAAGCAGGATCGCGACCGTCATCACGTAGCCGGCACCGGAGCTCCACGAATGGCCACTCGCCTTGCCGGACCCGCTTGCTGCGCCAGCTCCATCAGCCGCAGCCGTCATGGGCGACATCTGGTTGGCCAGCGTGAACCGTGGCTTCCCGCGGCGGGTGCCGCATTCGACGCAGTAGCGCTGGTCGGCGCTCATCACCGCGCCGCAGTTGCTGCATACGCCAGCCGACCGCATCGACGGAATCGGCGCCTGCGTAGCAGGCAGATGCGCGCCAACAACCGTCGGCTGATCGGCGGAATCCTGCTTGCCGGAGCTGTGACTGACTGACGCCATGTTTTGTTGAGCGTAGGCCGATTGCGCCGGTCAAATGTGAACATGGCGTAACCGGGGCAAGCCGCGCATCGGGGTTTTTGCTCGCCCCCGCCGTCCGCCCTCCACCACCGTCTGCTCCGCGGTTTTCCACGCGGGAATGCGCTGGCCGCACCACGGCAGGTACACACCACGTTCACAACTGCGTCGCCGCAAAACAGGAGAATGGGGTTCAGAAGATGAGCGGCGTTTTGAATTGTCGGATGTGTGGCGCGCCACTGGCGATCGATCAGCGCTACTGCGTCGAATGCGGCACCCGTGCCCGGGCGCTGCCCGCATGGCTGCGGATCGGCGGCGTGCGAGAGGCAGCAGCCGCTCAGGCAGCCACCGAGCCGGCGCCCGCGGCGGTGGACCATGGCCCGATCCGGATCGGGCCGCTGACGTTGCCGCGCAGGCTGCCGAGCCCGCGCGCCGCCGCCGTCGCAGTCCTGGCCACGCTCGGCTTCGGTGTCGCCGTCGGCGCCGCCGGCCTGAGCGTCGCCGACGCACCGATCCAGGTGCTCCTCGGAGTGGGCGGCGGCACAAGCACCCCGCAGCTGGCCAGCAGCGTGGCGCCGACGTCGGCCGGCTCCGGCAGTCATGTCATCACCGTGGTCGAGACGGTCGGCGGTGGCGGCTCCGGGGGCAGCGGCGCGGGCGCTGCCGCCACGCCGAGCGAGAACACAAGCACCGCAACCACGACTTCCACTACCACCACGACTACCGCGACGACGCCGCCGATCAAGCACGTTTGGGCGATCGTCCTGGGTGACCAGGGCTATGACCAGACGTTCGCGCCAACCTCGACCGACAGCTATCTGTCCAAGACGCTTGCCTCCAAGGGAGAGGTAGTCCCCGCTTACTATGCGACGAGTCAGAGCGACTTGGCGAATGAGGTCGCGATGCTCAGCGGCCAGGGCCCGACCGAAGACATGCTTGACAACTGCCCGCAGTTCAGCCTGCTCCAGCCGGCGACGACCGCGAGCTCCTACGGACAGGTGATCGGGCAGGGCTGCGTGTTCTCGCAGCGCACGCCGACGCTGTTCACCGAGCTTGACATCGCCAGCGATAGCTACCGGTCGTACGTCCAGGGGCTGGGCACCGCCGCTGCAGCGCTGCCCACAACGCCGACGACGACAAGTACGCCCGCGCCCACGACGACGAGCACCACGACGCCCTCCGGCTCGACCCCAGACGGGACCGGGGACCCGCTCGGCGGCGCGGCACCGCTCTCGCCTGACGCCGAGGCCGAGCTGCGCGCGGACTCGCCGTCGACGCTGCCGGAGCTCGACGCAACGACCCCGACGCAGCGCCCGCATGTCGCCAGCGATCTCGCAGCAAGCTGCCGCTATCCGACGCTGGGCGACACGGACGCCTACAACTCGGTCGGCGACTCGAGCGGCTACGTCACCTGGCGCAACCCTGCGGTCTACTTCGAATCGTTCACCAGCTCCGCGAGCTGCGGCAGCGACGACGTCGGCATCGGCCAGCTTGCCTCCGACCTGAAGTCGACCGGCAAGACGCCAAACGTCTCCTTCATCTACGCCGACCCCTGCGATGACGGCTCAGACACGCCTTGCACCACGGGCGCCCCGTCTGGCACCGCCCAGTCCGACAGCTTCCTGCAGCAGATCGTTCCCGAGATCATGGCCTCGCCTGCTTACAAGGCCAACGGGATGATCCTGATCACCTTCGCGGAGGCGCCTCAGTCAGGCTCAGCCTCCGACGCCAGTCAGGCATCCTGCTGCGACACGCAAACATACCCGAACATCACCACGACCACGACCACGAGTACGCCCGCGCCCCCGAGCACGACCACCACGACGACGACCACCGGCACGGGCACTACCACCACCGGTGCGCAGTGCGTCAACGGCGTCGACGCCAACGACAACCCCTGCATCGGCGGCGGTGGCCAGGTCGGGCTGCTAGTCCTGAGCAAGTACGTGACGCGCGGCAGCATCGACGCGTACAACGAGTTCAACCACTTCTCGCTGTTGCTATCGATCGAGAAGCTGTTCGACCTGCCTGAGCTGGGCTACGCGCAGGACACTAACTTGCAGTCCTTCTCCGGCAACGTCTTCTTCGGGAACCTGAACGCGGGCTCATAGTCCGCAGCGTCGTACGGCGAGCGCTCAGTCGTCGAGCTCGACGCGTTCGATCACGACCGGCTCTACCGGCATGTCGCGGCGGTCGGTCGCTACGCCCTCGATCGCATCGACGGCATCCATCCCTTCCGTCACCTCGCCGAAGACCGTGTGCTTGCCATCGAGCCACGGCGCCTCGCCGGCCGTGACGATGAAGAACTGCGAGCCGTTCGTGTTCGGGCCGGCGTTCGCCATCGCGATCGCGCCGCGGACGACCTTATGGTCGTTGAACTCGTCTTCGAAGGTGTAGCCGGGACCGCCGGTGCCGTTGCCGTTCGGGCAGCCGCCCTGGATCATGAAGTCGCGGATCACGCGATGGAAGGTGAGGCCGTCGTAGAAGCCCTCGGTGGCGAGCTTGCGGAAGTTCGCGACGGTGTTCGGCGCGTCCTCGTCGAAGAAGCTCAGCGTGACCGGGCCTTGGTTCGTGTGGAGTGTGGCAGTGCTCATGCGCGTGACAGTAGCGGGCCGCACAGAGCTTGGCGGCGATGGGGTCCCGTTCGGACGCGTGGCGGTGGCACCGGGCGGCCAGCGGGCCGCCCGCCCGGTAGGTGAGCAGCAGCGGCATCCCCCAAAGCTGAGCCCACGCCAACCGCGAGGTCAGAGCTCCCTGGGCCTAGCATGAGAAGCATGCCCTCGACCGACCCCATATCGGCGGCCGACGCCGCGCTCTACCGTGCCGTCGCGGTGAACACCGGTGGCATTGCGGGACAAGTGTGTGTGGCGGACGGCGAGACCATTCAAACCGGCGCCCCGGGACATCCCGAGCAAGGCACCAATCCGGAGCAGTTCCTCGCCATGGCCTGGAGCACCTGCTTAGGCGCCACGGTGATTTCGATCCTGGCGCGCAGCCGAATCGAGGCGGACAGCCGGGTGCGCGTCGAGGTCGAGCTGCACCAGCAGTCGGACGGGCAGTACTTCTTCGTGCCGATCGCGTACGTAGCCATCGCCGGACTCGACGAAGCCCGCGCCAAGCGAATCGCCACCCTCGCCCACCACCGTTGCCCGATCTCGAAGCTGATTGGCAGCGCCCCGCAGGTCGCCGTCCAGATCGAGCCGTACTGAGCCGTCCGACTACAGGGCCGGCTCGAGCTTCAGGCGATGGCCGCCGAGCTTCAGCTTCGGCGCCTGCTCGAGCACGCTGTCGACCTGGCCGGCCGGGACGTCCGCAAGGCTGTAATGCTCAAGCACGACGACGTTGTGCACCGCCTCGCCACCGAGGCCGGCACCGGAGGCGAGCACCTGGACGACGTCGGCCGGCGTGATCTCGCCGGCCCAGCCGCCGGCGATCAGCAGCTTCCGCGCCGGTTTCTCGTGCTCGGGCACGTCGCGCGGCTTCGAGTGGCGCCTGGCCGTGCTCTGGACCGCCTCGGGCGCCACGTGCGCGTCTTTCGTCCACGGCGCCAGGCGCACGCCGGTATGCTGCTCGATCGCCTCGATATCGTGGTCCTGGCGCGGCTCGTAGAGCGTGATCGCGCGGCCGCTGCGACCGACCCGGCCGGTGCGACCGATGCGGTGCACGTAGATGTCCGGTGAGGTCGGGACGTCGTAGTTGATCACGTGCGAGAGGTCCGTGATGTCAAGGCCGCGGGCGGCGACGTCGGTCGCGATCAGCAACGGCACCCGTCCCTGGCGGAATGCGATCATGACGCCGTCGCGGGCGCCCTGGCTCATGTCGCCGTGGAGCTCCCGGACGTTCATGCCGCGATCCTTCAGCGTGCGATAGAGCTGATCGCAGCGGATCTTCGTGCGCACGAACACCAGTGCCTGCGTCGGTCGCTCGGCGTCGAGCACCTCGACCAGCGAGAGCGGCTTGTCGCGGGTCGCGACCTTCAGCCCGAACTGCTCGACGCTGTCGACGGTCATGGTCGGGTTCTTAACCTTGATCATCTCCGGGTGGTAGAGATAGTGATCGGCGAGCTGCCGGATCGCGGTCGGGATCGTGGCGCTGAACAGCGCCGATTGGCGCGAGGCCGGGGTCAGGGCCATGATCTTCTCGACATCCTCGAAGAAGCCGAGGTCGAGCATCTCGTCGGCCTCGTCGAGCACCACGTAGCGGCAGGAGCTCAAGAGCAGCGAGTGGCGGCTGATCAGGTCCTTGATGCGGCCGACGGTGCCGACCACCACGTGGCCGCCGGCGCGGAGCTGCGCCTGCTGGTTACGGATCGGCGCGCCGCCGAAGACGGCGACGACGTCGACGCCCTTCTTCCGGCCGTAGGAGCGCAGCGCCTGCGTGACCTGGATGCAGAGCTCCCGCGTGGGGGTCAGGACCAGCGCCTGCACCTCCTGCTCGCTCGGGTCGACGAACTCGATCAGCGGCAGACCGAAGGCCGCCGTCTTACCCGACCCCGTCTGAGCCTGGCCGACCACGTCAATACCCTTCAGCAGGGAGGGGATCGCCTGTTCCTGGATCGGACTCGGGTCGTTGTACCCGAGATCGCTGATCGCCTCCAGTACAGGCTCTGAGAGGCCCAGCTCCGCAAAAGTGCTCATTGCGGTGACGATAGAGCCCCAGGCCTCTCACCGCCATACGCCACGGCCGATCGGTCACACGAAATTATCATTCGGTACCAAATCGTTTGGTACCTTCCGTTCTGGGTAAGCTCGCAATTGCGTGCGCCACCCGCACGACCCCAGGAACCCTCGATCAGAAACGCCGACCGATGACGAACGCCGCCACAGAAACCCAATCCGACAAGCTCGATCCGGCGACCATCCGGCTCGGTTCCGTGGTCGTGCTGGGAGCGATCATGACGATCCTCGACACCACGATCGTCAACGTCGCGCTCGACACGCTGGCACACGATCTGCACGCCTCGATCACCGGGATACAGTGGGTCGTGACCGGCTATATGCTGGCCCTGGCCACCGTCATCCCCTTGAGCGGCTGGGCGGCGCGGCGCTTCGGGATCAAGCAGATCTGGCTGATCTCGCTGGTGCTGTTCACAGCCGGCTCGGCGCTCTGCGGAATCGCGCAATCCACCACCGAGCTGATCCTCTTCCGCGTGATCCAGGGCATCGGCGGCGGCATGGTGATGCCGGTCGGCCAGATGATGCTGGCTCAGGCCGCGGGACCGAAGCGGATGGGTCGCGTGATGAGCATCATCGGCGTGCCGATGATGCTGGCGCCGGTCTTCGGCCCCACGATCGGCGGCCTGATCCTGCAGGATCTCTCCTGGCGCTGGATCTTCTACGTCAACGTCCCGATCGGGATCGCCGCGGTCATCGCCGGCATCAAGCTGCTGCCGCGCACCCATCGGCAGCCAGCCGAGAGCCTCGACGTCCTCGGCCTGGCGCTGATGTGCCCAGGCCTGCCGCTGATCATCTACGGACTTGCCGAGGTCGGCACCGGCGGCTCGTTCGGGTCGACGAAGGTGCTCGCGCCGGTCGCGATCGGCATCGTCCTGGTCGTGCTCTTCGGCTTCCACGCGATGCGCGCCAAGCGGCCGCTGCTGCAGCTCCACCTCTACCGCCGGCCGACCTTCGCCTCGGCCTCGCTGGTGACCTTCATGCTCGGCGCCGCGCTGTTCGGATCGATGATCCTGCTGCCGCTGTATTGGCAGTCGGTCCGCCACGTCAGCGTGATCGACACCGGTCTGCTGGTCGGCCCGCAGGGGCTCGGCACGGCGCTGATGCTGCCGCTCGTCGGCAGGCTCACCGACCGCTACGGAGGTGGGATCTTCGCCCTTTGCGGGGTTGCCCTGACGGCGGTCACGACTTTGCCGTTCGCCTTCATCGGCGCCCACACCAGTGTCGTCTTCCTCGAGTTCGCGCTGCTGCTGCGCGGCTTCGGCCTGGGGATGGCGATGATGCCGGCGATGACCGCCGCCTTCGCCTCCCTGCGGCACGAGGAGATCTCCGACGCGACCCCGCAGCTCAACGTGATCCAGCGGATCGGCGGCTCGTTCGGGACGGCGATCCTGGCGGTCGTGCTGCAACGGGCTTTGACCGGCTCGCACACGGTGGCGGCAGCCGCATCCGGCTACGGCCAGGCGTTCTGGTGGTCGATCGTAATGCTCGCGGTCGCGCTCCCGGCCTGCGCGTGGCTGTTCTATGCCGAGCGCCGGACACGAGTCAAGGAGGACGGCAGTGGCCAGCGTGAACTCACCCCGAGCGGCAAAATCAGCGAGGCCGCCGTGTGACGACGGAAAATGTGAGTGTGAATGCCGCGATGGACACGAGTGCGGAGACGGATGGTGAGGTAGCGGTGGTCGCCGGGTTGGCGGCCGCTCCGGCTGCCGTTCCGGCTGCCGACCCGGCGACCACCGCGGACGGTCAGATCGAGCTGCAGCGGGCGTTCAAGCGATTGATGATCGCCATCCGGCGCGTGCGCGGACGCGAGACGCACCAGCACGAAGGGCTCAGCTTCGCGCAGCTCGAGCTGCTGGTCGTGCTGTCAGGCAGGTGCGCGATGGCCGGACGCGAGCTGGCAGCAGCCGCCAACTTGACGCCCGGAACCGTCACCCAGATGCTCGACCCGCTGGAAGCCGCGGGCCTGGTCGCGCGACGCCGCTCCGAAACGGACAAGCGCAAGCAGATGACCGCGCTGACCGAACGCGGTCGGGAGCTCGTGTCCCACCGCTACGAGCAGATGGACAGCCGCTTCCGCAACGCCGTCGCCGGCTTCACGCCCGACGAGCTGGGAACCGCGGCGGCGGTGCTGCGACAGATCGCGGACTCGATGGAGAACCCCCACTCGGACCTGTGACGGGGGCGGACTGGATTGCGACCGGTGCCTGGCGCCGGCCAGCGGGCCGGCGCCCCAGGGAGCTGGGCTGGCTGACGGGCCGACGGACCACCACGCGACAGGGCCGACGGGCTGACACGCGACCGGGCCGACGGGCCGACACGCGCCCGGGCCGACACGCGACAGGTTTTCCAGAAATGCCATGGAAAACCTGTCGCGTGTCGTGGATCGCGGATCGCTTGCGTCGTGGATCGCGGACCGCTTGCGTCGTGGATTGCGGATCGCTTGTCAAAGGTCGGACCGGTCCTGGACGGACGACGCCGCCGGCCGATACCGATTAGCGACGTCTCGTCAAGTCCCCGCTCGCGAGCGGGCGGATCGGCTGACGGATGAAGGAGAACCGGAGACGCGTTGCGCCTGGCAGTACTCTTACCGGCATATGCCGAACACGTGCGCGCGATCCAATCCGAGCGGCATTCCAGACGTCATTCACGTAGTGGACGGACGGTGGGGTGCAGTCGCGGTCCCGCCCCCGCCCGCGGTTCCGCCCGCGCTCGCGGTCCCAGTCCCGGTCTCGCCCGCGCTCGCAGTCCCAGTCCCGGTCTCGCCCGCGCTCGCAGTCCCAGTTCCGGTCTCGCCCGCGCTCGCGGTCCCAGTCCCGGTCTCGCCCGCGCTCGCAGTCGCCGAGGGGGCGATGTGATGCGTCGCCGCCGCGCTCTGCTGCTCGTCGCCGCGGTTGCGCTGGCGACGCTGGTCGTCGCGCCGGTCGCGCTGGCTTCCGCTGGTGGCGGTAGCGCCGGCTTCAGCGGTGGTGAAGGTGGTGGCGGCGGCGGTAACGGCTTCGTCATCTTCCTGCTGCTGCGCATCGTCATCGAGATCGCGTTCCTGGGCCATGGCCTCGGGCTGCTCGTGCTGATCGCGGCCGCCCTCGTCTACTGGTTCTTCGTGCGCGGCGAGCCGAAGCTCCAGCGAGTCTGGGACGAGCGCCGGCGCCAGGGCCGCCGCCGCAAGCGTGAAACTCAGCGCCGCGAGCGGAAGGTCGAGCTGGCCGCTGCCGAGGCAGCCGACGAGGACCCGGTCTTCGGCCCAAGCGCCGTCCGGGGCGACGCGGCGCAGCTCTTCATCGACGTACAGCTCGCCTGGGACGCGGCGGACCGCGTGAAGCTTCGCAGCCTCCTCGCCCCGCACCTCATGGATGAGTGGGAGCGGCGGCTCGACGACTTCGATCGCAAGGGCTGGCGCAACCACTCCGAGCCAGTCGGCGAGCCGACGATCGAGTACGTGGGGCTGCTGCGTCGCAGCGGCGCAGACCAGCTTGATGGCGGCCGGCAGGCGCCGGGCGAGTCGGATCGCGTCGTCGTCCGCATCGAGGCGAAGATCCGCGACTACGTTGTCGACGGCAACGGCCGTCATATCAAGCGCGGCGGCCAGTTCACCGAGTCCGTGCACCTGCGCGAGTACTGGACGCTCGAGCGCGTCAGCGACCGCTGGCGGCTGTTCTCGATCGAGTCCGGCGCCGAAGGCCAGCACCAGCTGGAGGCCCAGATCGTGCAGAACGCCTGGTCTGACACGGCCGGTCTGCGCGACCAGGCCGTGGTCGAAGGCGCCGTCCGCGAGGCGGTCCCGGCCGGAACGCACCTTGCCGACCTTGCGGACTTGCAGTTCACGGGGGATGCCCGGGCCGCCGCGCTCGACCTGAGCCTGGCCGATGGTCGCTTCGCGCCCGATGTGCTGGAGGTCGCTGCCCGCCGTGCCGTCGCCGCGTGGGCCGACGCAGTCGACGGGCCGGACGAGCCGCTGCTGGCCGTGGCAACACCGGCCGCAGCGCATGACCTGCTGTACCCGCGCGGCGCCGACGAGCGCGTCCGCCTCGTGGTTCGCGGCCTTGCCGTCAGGCGGATCCGGATCGCCGCCCTCGACGCCGCCGGCCAGCCGCCGACCATGACCGTCGACGTCGATCTGCGCGGCAACCGCTACCTCGAGGACCGCGACACCACGAAGGTCGTGGCCGGCAGCGCAACGCGCGTCGACAGTTTCACCGAGCGCTGGATGCTCGCGCTGACGGGGGATGAGCAGCAGCCGTGGCGGATCGTCACGGCGCAGACCCCGATCGTGGCCAGCGACCGCTGAGGGCACAGACAGCGGCCGTCACCGGCAACCGCTGAGCTCTGCGTTAGGCTAGGACGCCGTGCCAGCACGGGAACCGTTCCAGCCGGCGGGCCGGCGCGGCCGTTCGCGGCGGCGCCCGCACCAGCAGACACTGGGCTTCTCGCCCCTTCAGTCGGCGCGCCTCGAAGCTAGCCGGCGACGACGCCCGGCGCGGGTGCTGGTCCCGTTGGCCGTGATCGTCGTGCTCGCGGCCGTCGCCTACGTGGCGCACAGCCAGGGCCTGCTCGGCAATGGCCTGTTCGGCCTGCACGTCACGCACGCCCAGGCGGCGCACGCCGAGGCTGCGCACAGCGGAGCAACTGGACAGCGGGGCACGCAGGCTGCGGCCTCGCATACCGCGACGTCTCGGACAAGCACCACGAGCACCGCTGAGCCGGCAGCGGTGTCAGCACCCGGCATCGCGCTCGCACCGGCCGGCTACGCCACCACACCGACCTCGCCCACGCTGCGGGCAGCGGTCGCCAAGCGGCTCCGGCACAGCGTCGTGACAACCCAGCACCTCAGCGCCGGGATGCTGTTCGACGTCCGCACCGGCCAGGTGCTGTGGGAGCGCAACCCCACGGCGCAGCACCCGATCGCGAGCCTCACGAAGATGATGACCGCGCTGCTCACCGTTGCGGACAGCTCGACGAAGTCGAAGGTGCTGATCACCGAGCAGGCACACCACTACACCGGGTCAGGAGTCGGTGTACTGCCGCTCGGCAGGCATGTGCCCGAGCTTGCCCTCCTCTACGGTCTGCTGCTGCCGTCCGGTAACGACGCCGCGATCGCCCTCGCCCAGCACGTCGGCGGCACGACGCGTGCGTTCATCGGCATGATGAACCGCCAAGCGCGGGCGATGGGGCTCACCTGCACCCACTACGACACGGTCTCCGGGGTCGTCGATCGCGGCAACCATTCCTGCGTCGTCGACCTGGCACACCTGGCCTACGCGGTCCTGATGAACCGCAAGCTCGCGCCGATCGTGGCGTCGCGCCAGGTGGCCGTGAAGTTCCCGATCAAGGGCGGCAAGCTCTACCTCTCCAACAACAACCCCCTGCTCGTGTCCGACTACCCGGGCACCGACGGGGTGAAGACCGGCTATACGTCCACTGCCGGGATGTGCCTGGTGGCGGCGGCCAAGCGTGGCCGCCGCTGGCTCGCGGTGGTGCTGCTGCACTCGGCCAACTGGACGACGCAGGCCGAGGCGCTCCTGAACGCCGGCTTCGCGGCCGACCACTGACGCCCTGGTCGCGCGGCCATTCGCGACACTCCGCAGCTGCGGTTGACGTGGCGCTGCGACTGCCTCTGCGGCCGACTCCACGGCCACCCCGGATCACCCCTGACTCAAGCCGCCGCCGGTGCGAGTAGAACCGATGCGGGTATAGATTTATTACAGGTAGTACGCGCAGGTGCGCTCGCAGCCTATCGCCAGGGCTGCGAGCGACCGCGCCGATGACGTCAGTCGAATACGGGAGATCAATCATGCCGTCAACAAGCACCGTCCGCCTGCCCGCTCTCAGCGAGCACATTCGCAACGAGGTTGCCAACGAGCTGCAAGCGACGCTGGTCGAGCTGATCGACCTCTCGCTGTTCGGCAAGCAGCTCCACTGGGCCGTGATCGGCCCGCACTTCCGCTCGCTGCATCTGCAGCTCGACGAGCTTGTCGATGGATGGCGTGAGCTGTCGGATAAGGTCGCCGAGCGTGCGGTCGCGCTGGGCGTGATCCCCGACGGCCAGGCCGCCACAGTCGCCGCCGCCAGCCCCGCCCCGCTCGCATCAGGGCAGATCGCCGACCAGCAGGTCGTCCGCGAGATCGAACAGCGGATCGCCGATGCCGCCGAACGCTGCCGCGAGCGGATGGTGCGCCTGGGCGATTTCGACAGCGTTTCCGAGGACCTGATGATCGAGGTTGTCGGCGATCTCGAGCAGGCGCTGTGGATGGTGCGGGCCCAGTTCCCGGTAGCCGAGCAGATCTAGCGTGTCGGGGTCGGCGCACGTCCGTGCTCCGACCCCGGTCGAGAACTCCGATAACTCCTATATCGCCTTTACCGTGCGTTATCGGTGCCGACCGAGGCTGATCTCATGAGCGACATCCTTGCGATCGTTGAGCAGGCCGATAACGACGCGCAGTTAGTCGATGAGATCGCGCGTAGCCACCCGGACAGGGTGACCGTGCTGGTCGAGAACGGGTCCGACGGCTTCTCCGACGCGGAGCCGGTGCGCGATCGTGCTCTGCGCGAGCGCCTGATGCGGCTGCGGGCGACGATCGAGGCACGCACCGGCGCGGTAATCACCGGGCTGGTTGGCAGCCGCGACCAGCTACGCGGCTGGCGGTTCGATCGCGTCGTCACCGCCGGCGGCGCCCCGAGCTTCGGCTGAAGCTACAACCGGCACGACGATGGCAAGCGTTTCGGGCGATTGCATGTGGCGATCGCCCGAAAGCATTTAGCGCGACCTCTAACTGTTTGGCCGAGGGGCATGTAGTCTTTTGCATACCTTGGAGGACGGTTTCCGATTCGAACTGCGCAGCGAGCCCGGCCGCACGGTCCTGACGGTCTTCGGTGAGCTCGACCTGGCGTCGTGCTCGCAGCTGGCCGAGACCCTGACGCAGCTGGCCGACCGCGAGACGCTCGTGATCGACCTGAGGCAGCTCGGCTTCATCGACTCCACCGGCATCAGTTTGCTCGTGCGCACGCACAGAAGCTGCCAGGAGGCCGGCCACCGCCTCGTGTTGGTCGACGGCGGTGGGCAGGTCCATCGCCTGCTCGAGCTCACCGGCTTGGTCGACAGCCTCGATCTGGTGCGCGACCTGGACAGCCTGGATCAGCAGTCCTGACCGCGCGCGGCGTCGGGGCAGCTGAACTCCACGAGCAGCCATCGGCGACCGTCTTCACCGCGATGCGGTCGCACCGCGTCGGCTATCTCGATGAGCTCCGCCGGTAACTCCGCGGGCAGCTCGTTCCCACTCGGGTCCTCCCCACCGGACGCTCTCCGTCCAGCCCGCGCGGTCAGTGCAACCGCAACCTCCAGATGGCAATGATCGGAGTTGATAATTACTTGGCTGACGGGGCTTGCCAGCGATCCGGTGTAGCGCGCCAGAGCGGCAGCAGCACGGCGCACGCGCTCGACTCCGGAGAGCGAGTAACCGCAGCCGGCTGCCAGCAGCGTCAACACGCGCGGCAGCACGTAGAAACCAAGGTCGCATGGCGTGAACCAGATGCCGAGGCCGAGGACCTCGCTGCCCGGGGCGCGCGGCGGCCAGCTCACGGTCGGCCCCGTCTTACCGGCGACGGGGCGCGAGAACCACATCTCCACCTCGGTGCCGCCAGCGCTGCCCAGGCGGAACTCGGCGTGCCGCGTGAGCGCGCCGATCAGCGGCAGCCCCAGACCGAGCCGGCGACTGCCCGCCAGCGGCATGAAGCCGTGGCCCTCGTCGCTCACCAGCAGCCGGACGCTGGTCGGCTCGACCTCCACCTCGACGCACATCGGGCCGGCGTGGCCCTGGTAGGCATGCAGCACGACGTTGTTACAAGCCTCGGTAGCCGCGGTCTTCACGTCGGCGACAAGCTCGTCCTCGAGCCGCTCGGCGTCACCGAGGGCCGTAATCGCGGCCCGGACCGCGGCGACGTTACCCGAGTCGCTGAGCGACTGCAGACGCATGCGGGTGGCGGCGCCGGTCATGATCGCGCGGGTTTCGGCGAGGCGCCTGTCGCGATCGTAGAGGCCACGGGATCGATCCACCCAAACGAATGCTCGCGCCGCTTTCCGGGACTGCGAAAGGGTGAGACCAGCACCGCCTGTGAGCGGGCGCCTGTCAGGCGGCAGGCGCCTCGGACATCAGGTCCGACATGCGCTCGAGTGCTCGTCTGAGCACTCGCGAAACCTGCATCTGCGACACGCCGATCGCCTCGGCGATCTCGCTCTGCGTCTGATCTTCGTCGAAGCGCAACGCGAGAACGAGACGCTCGCGTTCGGACAGGTGGCTGATCGCGCGATTCAGCGACACACCCAGGTCGACTTGATCGAATCGCTCGTCGACGGCACCAAGTGAGTCGCCGAGCGTGATCATGCTGCCTTCGCCATCCTCATGCGGAGTGTCGAACGAGATCGCGTGATGCGCACCAGCAGCCTCGACCGCGTCGAGCACGTCCTCGACGCCAAGCTCCAGATACTCCGCCAGCTCGGCGTAGGTCGGCTCGCTGCCGCCACGGCTGGCCAGCGTCCGGCGCGCCTGGTCGACGCGCAACGCCAGCTCCTGAATGCCGCGCGGCATGTGAACGGCCCAGCCGGAGTCACGGAAGTAGCGCTTGATCTCGCCGAGGATCGTCGGCACGGCAAACGAGCTGAAGCTGTTCCCGAGCTCCGGGTCGTAGCGGTCGATCGCCTTCACCAGGCCAAGGCTGGCGACCTGCTCGAGATCGTCGAGCGGCTCCCGGGCGCCGCGATAACGACGCGCCAGCTTCCGGGCAAGCGGCAAGTAGCGGACGACCAGCTGCTCACGCGCGCGCTTGTCGCCCTGCCGGTGCCAGCGCACCATGAGCTCCTTGGAGCCGATCTCGCCTCTAGTGCTTGTGCCTGTCCTGGCTGCGCCGGTGTGCATTAGCTTCCTGCTTCCCGAATTGGCGGACGGTGAACCACTCGCCGCCAAGCTTTCGTTCTGTCGTCGGCGACCTGCCCCGCGGTCAGCAAACGTTACGGCTTGTGCTAATTGTATCCAGCCGCTCCGCCCCAGCGCAAGGGCACAGGCGCGTCCCTTAGCGGCCTCTTAGCTGGCTTCCTGCGCAAGCGCCGGCCCGCTGGCCGGCGCTACCGTCTCCAGATCCGGCAGTAGATCGGCGATCGAGCTCACCACTCGCGACGGTCGGTAGGGGAAGCTCTCGGCGTCCTCCGCGGCGTTCAGCCCGGTGAGCACCAACACCGTCTGCAAGCCGGCCTCGAGCCCGGAGAGCACATCGATGTCCATCCGGTCACCGACCATCGTCGACGACTCCGAGTGCGCGTCGATCGCGTTCAGCCCGGTGCGCATCATCAGCGGGTTCGGCTTGCCGACGAAGTACGGCTTCACACCCGTCGCCTTGGTGATCAAGGCCGCGACCGCGCCGGTCGCGGGGATCGAGCCGCGGGCCGAGGGGCCGGTCGCGTCGGGGTTCGAGCAGACGAAGCGGGCGCCGTTCTCGATCAGGCGAACCGCCTGCGTGATCCGCTCGAAGCTGTACGAGCGGGTCTCGCCGAGGACCACGTAGTCCGGCTCGACGTCGGTCATTGTGTACCCGGCCGCGTGCAGTGCGGTGATCAACCCGGCCTCACCGAGCACGAAGGCGCTGCCACCGGGACGCTGAGACTGCACGAAGCGCGCCGTTGCCAGCGCGGAGGTCCAGAGGTTCTTCTCGTCGACCTCGATCCCGTGCTGGAGTAGCCGGGCGGCAAGGTCGCGCGGCGTGTACATCGAGTTGTTGGTAAGTATCAGAAACGGGATCTCCAGCTCACGCAGGCGCCTTACGAATTCATCAGCGCCGGGAATGAGCTGTTCCTCGCGGATCAGCACCCCGTCCATGTCCAACAGGTAAGATCGAATCTTCTTTCGTTCTGTCACAACGCGCATCGTAGACCACGACCGCGGCGACGGCGACGAAAATCGCGGTCAGTCTCGGTAGCCCCGGGCGGGCGTGTCGCGGCTGCCTCCGGCAGCCGCGACACGCCCGCCCGCCCCGGTTTCGTTCATCCCCCCGCATATACTCCGCGGCATCATGATTGCTGCCACCTACACTCCCTCCGCCCCCAATCACGACCTCAGCGTTCGCGAGCTGCCGACGCCGGAGCCGGGACCCGGCGAGGTACGCGTGCGGGTCAGGCTTGCAGGCGTCAACCCGACCGACTGGAAGAGCCGCACCGGCCTGACGGCATCGACGGCCCCGGCTGCCGGCGCCGAGGGCATCGGCGACTTTCAGGTCCCATGTCAGGATGCCGCCGGCACCGTCGATGCCCTCGGCGCCGGGGTCGACACGCTCACGGTCGGCCAACGCGTCTGGATCTACTTCGCAGCCAACGAGAACCGGTGGGGCGCCGCCGCGCAGTACAGCGTGCTGCCGGCCGAACGCGTGCTGCCGCTGCCCGACGACGCCAGCGACGAGCTCGGCGCCGGACTCGGCATACCCGCCCTGACCGCCGCCTACTGCCTGCTCGACGGCGGGCCGATCAGCGATCAGGCGATCCTTATCACCGGTGGCGCCGGCGCGGTCGGCAACGCCGCCGTGGCGCTGGCCAAGCATGCGGGCGCCGGACCCGTGATCGCCACCGTCTCCAGCGACGAGAAGGCGAAGCTGGCGCTCGCCGCCGGCGCCGACGGCGCCGTGAACTACCACGAGCCCGATGCCGCCGAGCGGATTCGGGCGCTGGCCCCGAGCGGTGTGCGGCGCATCGTCGACGTCGACATATCGCGCAACCTGGGGCTCGACCTTGCGGTTGCGGCACCGCGCGCGACGATCGTCTCCTACGCCGCGAACCCGGACTCGGTCGCGACGCTGCCCGTGCGCGAGCTGATGACACAGAACGTCTTCCTGCATTTCATGCTGCTCTACACGGTGCCGCACCCGGCCCTGCTGGCGGCGGCGAAGACGACGGCGGCGGCGCTCGCCGCCGGCGCGCTGAAAGCGACGTTGCCGCTCCACCGCTTCCCGCTGACGCGCATCGCGGAGGCGCAGGACGCCGTCCGGCACGGCGCCGTCGGCAAGGTGCTGGTCGAGATCCCGTAGCCGGACGTCGCTGTGACGTGGCCGCCGGCGATGTGGCGGGCCGAGGAGTTGCCGCGGGTGGCGTAGAGAGGCGCCGGCCAGCGGGCCGGCGCCGGAAGGTGGCGGGGCTAGGATTCGAACCTAGGAAGGCAGTGCCATGTGGTTTACAGCCACACCCCTTTGACCGCTCGGGAACCCCGCCGCGGCGGCTCAGTTTAGCCCTTGGCGCGAGACGACGATCTGTGACCGGCCGGCCGCCGGCATGGCCCTGGTTCGCAACCCAGCCGGCCCGCCGGCCGGTTGGTTTGCCGGTCCGCCGCTCAGTCGCCGAGGTCGTCCTGATCGTCGCCGAGGCCGCGCTCGTCGATCTCGCGGGCGATCTCGATCAGCGCGTCATAGATGCCGCCGAGCGCCGCGATCACGAGTTGGTTGACCTCGGACTGCGAGCCTCGCAGCCGTTCGCCGTTGACCGCGGACTGGAGCACGGCCGGCTCGCGGGCGACCGCCCGGCCCGTAAGCTCGCGCACCCGTTGCTCGAGGCTGGCCATGCCGCGATCGTAGCGCTGCCGGGGAATGGCTACGAGCGATCGCTGCGCAGCCCCAACGACGGCGGCAGCAGCTCCATCTTCTTCAGCGTGCGGCTCTCGATCTGACGGATCCGCTCGCGCGTGAGGCTGAAGTTGCGGCCGACCTCGTCGAGCGTCTTCGGCGTTTCGCCGCCAAGGCCGTAGCGCAGCTCGATCACCTGCCGCTCATTCTCCGGCAGCACCGCCAGCGCCCGGTGTACGAGCTCGGCGCGGAGCGAGCGATCCGCCGCCTCGAACGGAGTCTCGGCACAGCGATCCTCGACGAAATCGCCCAGCTCCGCCTCCTCACCGTGGCGCAGCGGCTGCTCGAGCGAGACTGGCTGTTGCGTGTACTGCAGGAGGTGCTTCAGCTCGTCGGGCTCGATCTGCAGCTCGGCGGCGAGCTCGTCCGTGGTCGGCTGCCGGCCGAGCTGCTGCGTCAGCTTGCGCTCGGCTCCCTTCACATGCCGCAGCTTCTCGCTGACGTTGACCGGGACGCGGATCGTCGCCCCCTTATTCGCGATCGCACGTACGATCGACTGCCGGATCCACCAGGTGGCGTAAGTCGAGAAGCGGCAGCCGCGGCGGTAGTCGAACTTCTCCACCGCCCGGATCAGGCCGATCGACCCTTCCTGAACAAGGTCGCCGAGCGCCAGCCCCCGTCCCTCGTAGCCACGCGCGAGCGAGATCACGAGCCGCAAGTTCGCCTCGATCATGTGCTCCTTCGCGCCCAGATCCCCACGCTCGATCTGATGTGCCAGGTGGATCTCCTGCGCGGCGGTCAGCAGCTTCACGCGCCCGACTTCGCGCATGTAGAGCGTCAGCGAGTCGGCGACGCTGGCATCGAAGTCCAACTCGCCCGAGCCGCTGGTCTCATCGATCTCGGCCCGGGTTTGGTCATCGAGCCGATCAAGCTCGTCGTGCGCGCGCGCATCCGGCAGCATCGCAACTTGTCCGCTCATCGCGATCTCCTCTTGCCCGGCAGGCTCGAGCGCGTGTGGCCACGCAAGGCTACATTCCTGCGCTCCCCTCCAGGACGAAGCATTGATATCACAAGCGAGCCCATCGCGGTACCCCCTCACAACCTGGGCTCGCAAACTGCTCGAGCCCAGCCGACAACATCTGATCTACCCGGTTACGCAACGTCCGTGACAGCTCCCTGCGCGACGCCAGCGACAGCTTCGGGCTCTGCCAGGGCTCGTAAGGGGAGCACTAGGCTTACGGCATGACAGGACACAGCTCCGCATCCGTACCGGTGCTCGACGTGCAGGCCAGCCAGCCCGGCGTCAAGGTCAGCCTCTCGCAAGTTGGCGTCACCGGCGTCGAAAAGGTGATTCGCCTCGGTTCCGGCGGGTCGGCGCAGCTCTTCTCCGCCCGCTTCGAATGCGCGGTCGAGCTCGGCTCCAACCAGAAGGGCGCGCACATGTCGCGCTTCGAGGAGGTCGTGAACGACGTCATCGGTGAGGTCGTGCTCTCCGACCAGCCGACACTGCGCGCCGAGACGCTGGCGGAGCGGATCGCCGTGCTCGTCCGCGAGCGCCAGCACGCCCAGCGTGCCGAGGTCACGGTTACCGCGCGCTTCCCCGAGCGCAAGCCGGCACCGGTGTCCGGCATCCCCACGCAGGAGATCTACACGCTGCTGGGCTGCGCGGTCGCGAGCGACCGCGGCACCCGGCGGATCACCGGGGTGACGGCGCAGGGCATGACCGCCTGCCCCTGCGCTCAGGAGTACGTCGCCGCCGCTGCCCGTGGCCGCCTCGCCGACCAGGGCTACGGCAAGGCCGAAATCGACCGGATCCTCGAAGCGGTCCCGGTTGCCACGCACAATCAGCGCGGGCTTGGGACCTTGCAACTCGGGCTGCCGGAGGGCACCAGCGCCGACATCGACGCCCGCGAGCTCGTCCACATCGTCGAGGAGTCGATGTCCTCGGAGATCTACGAGCTGATGAAGCGCGACGACGAGGCCAGTGTGGTCGAGCGCGCGCACCGCCGCCCACGGTTCGTCGAGGACTGCGTGCGCGAGATGGTCGCCGGCGTGGTCGGACGCTACCCCGAGCTCGGCGACGGCGTGTTCGTGTCGGCGCGACAGGAGAACCTCGAGACGATCCACCAGCACAACGTCGTTGCCGAGCGCTACGGCCTGCTCGGCGAAATCCGCGCCGAGCTGTCGCGAGGCGAGTCGACTGCGGCGCACATGAGCCGCCGCGCCTGGCTCGACGCGGTCAGCTAGCGGCGTGGGGCCGCGTTCGCGCCGCAGAGCCGCGAGATAATCGGGGGACTCAAGAGATGCTTGCTGCCGTACTTGATGAGCAGGGCCAGCCGCTGCGCGTGCGTGAGCTGCCTGACCCGGAGCCGGGCCCCGGCCAGATTGCGCTGTCGGTTCGCGCCTGCGGCGTCTGCCGCACCGACCTGCACCTGCGCGATGCCGAGATCGAGGCGACGAAGCTGCCGGTCGTGCTCGGGCACCAGATCGTCGGCGTCTCGGACGACGGTGAGCGGCTCGGCGTGCCTTGGCTCGGCTACACCTGCGGGCACTGCAAGTTCTGTCGCTCCGGCCGCGAGAACCTCTGCCTGGAGGCGCGCTTCACCGGCCGCGACATCGACGGTGGCTTCGCCCAGCGGACCGTCGCCGACCGGCGCTACTGCTTCGCGCTGCCGGACGGGCTCAGCGACGAGCAGGTCGCGCCACTGCTCTGCGGCGGCCTGATCGGCTATCGCGCGCTCACCATGACCGGCGATGCGGAACGCGTCGGGCTGTACGGCTTCGGCTCCGCGGCGCACATGATCTGCCAGCTTGCCGTGCACCAGGGCCGGCGCGTGTTCGCCTTCACGCGTCCGGACGACACCCGCACGCAGGAGTTCGCGCGCACGCTTGGCGCCGAGTGGGCCGGATCGAGCCTACAGGCGCCGCCGGAGCCGCTCGACGCGGCGATCATCTTCGCCGCCGCCGGGCCGCTTGTGGTGCAGGCGCTGCGCGTGCTCGATCGCGGCGGGACAGTCGTCTGCGCCGGCATCCACATGAGCGAGATCCCCGCCTTCTCATATGACGACCTCTGGCAGGAGCGCTCGATCCGGTCGGTCGCGAACCTCACGCGCACCGACGCCGAGGCGATGCTGCGCGAGGCACCGCAGGTCCCGATCCGCACCACGGTGAGCACCTACCCACTGGCCGCGGCCGAGCAGGCGCTGGCGGATCTAAGGGCCGGGGCGTTCGAGGGCTCAGCCGTCGTCGTTCCGTGAGAGGCAGGATCGCGGGGCCACGGGCAACCGTCGGCGGTGCGCTAGCGTGAGTGCCATGCCACTCGTTCCAATGGTCGTTGAGCGCACCGCCCGCGGCGAGCGCGAGTTCGACATCTACAGCCGCCTGCTGGATGAGCGAATCATCTTCCTCGGCAGCCCGATCGACGACGACGTCGCCGACCTGATCGTCGCTCAGCTGCTGCACCTGGAGTCGTCGGATCCTGATAAGGACATCTCCATCTACATCAACTCGCCCGGCGGCTCGATCTACTCGGGTCTAGCGATCTACGACACGATGCAGTTCATCAAGCCGCAGGTCCAGACGATCTGCGTCGGCATCGCGATGTCGATGGGGTCGCTGCTGCTGGCGGCCGGCGCCCCCGGCAAGCGCTTTTCTCTGCCGAACAGCCGGATCCTGATCCACCAGCCATCATCGGGCTTCGAGGGTCAGTCTTCCGACATCGAGATCCATGCGCGCGAGGTGCTGAAGACCCGCGACCGGATCGACGAGATCTATGCCCAGCACACTGGGAAGACCATCGAGCGCGTCCATACGGACATGGAGCGCGACAAGTTCTTCACCGCCGACCAGGCCGCCGAGTACGGGCTGATCGACAAGGTCATCGAGCACCACTGAGCTGGTAGTGGCGTCCGGGCGCGCAGACCGCGGTCTCGCGCCCGGGCTCTCGCTAATACGACTCGGGCTCTCGCCCTTACGGCCCGGGCTCGCGTCACTACGGCCCAAGTTCTCGTCACTGCGGCCTAAGCGCGGTGCCTCTAGCCGACTCCCTGCGACTGGCGACAGGTTTTCCATGGCATTTCTGGAAAACCTGTCGCCAGTCAGCTTCGGGTGCGGTTTGGCCCGGTCCAGGCCGCCGTCCGCTCAGACGATCTCGTGCTCGATCGCGCCGAGCGGCTCGATCTCGATGCGAACGCGGTCGCCCGGCTGCAGGTAGCGCGGTGGTTGCATCCCCTGGCCGACGCCGCCTGGCGTCCCGGTCAGGATCAGGTCACCGGGCTGCGGCGCGGCGACCTCGGCGATGTAGGCGATCAGCGCGTCGGGGCCGAAGACGAGGTTCTCGGTGCTCGAGTCCTGGCGCAGGTCGCCGTTGACCCAGGTGCGCACTTGCAGCTTCAGCGGATCGTCGACCTCGTCGATCGTCGTGATCCAGGGGCCACAGGGGCAGAACGTGTCGGCGCCCTTCGCGCGCGTCCACTGCGCCTCTCGCTCCTGCAGCTCGCGCGCCGAGATGTCGTCGGCGATGCAGAGACCGCCGAGACGGCCGCCGGCGTCGATCACCAGCGCCAGCTCGCCCTCGTAGTCGAGACGGCTGACGATCCCGGGCCGCCGCACCGGGCCGGAGGGACCGGTGAGCGAGCCGCGCAGCTTCGTGAACAGCATCGGCTCCCGCGGCGACTCATGTCCCATCTCGGCGATGTGGTTGGCGTAGTTCAGGCCGATCGCGTAGATCGTTCCCGGATGTGGCACCGGCGCGAGCAGGGTCACGTCGCTGAGCGCGAACGTACCGAGCTGGCCGTCAGTCGACTGCGTCCCGGCAAGTACGTCGCGAACGGCGTCCTCCCCCTCCGCGAACGCGCGTAGCCGTCCCTCCTCGAGGACACCGGCCAACACGCCGCGGTCTCCATCGGAAACCTTGAATGTGGCGAGCTTCATGACTCGCAGGCTATCGCGGCCCCCGCTGGTGCGGCGATCGAGCGAAGGCGAGATGTTCTCGTCGTTCTGAGCGCCTGCAGGTATCAAATGAGTACTTGCAAGCGCGGAGCACGAAAGGCATGGGCGTCCCGTGCCGATATCGCGGCTCAGGACCCGGACGCCGCCAGGAGCTCGAGGAGCTCGAGGAGCTCGAGCACCGTCGAGTAGTTGCGGGCCGTGAGATCCACGCCAAGGCGGCGCGGGTTCAGCGCACCGGCCAGCTTCGAGTTGTGGATGCCGCTCGGATGGAAGGCGTATATCTCGGTGCGGTCGGGGCTTAGCGCCCAGAGCTCGTCGTCGGTCGCCAGAGCGGCGACCGCGGACGGCAGCTCGCCCGCGGGGAGCGGCGTTGCGAGGAAGCTCACTTGGAGATGCGCAGGATCCTGCTCGCCCGCGGCTGGAAGCGGGTTGGCCGCGACGGCGCGCCGAAGCTCGTCGACACCGCAGACCAGCACCGGAACCGGCTTCCCAAGGCGGTCCGCCAGGCTCTCGCCGACGATCTGCCGGAGCGCCGCCGGCGAGCCGTCCCACTCCGCGATCACGTTGCCGGACTGCAGGTAGGTGATGACGGACCGCAGGCCAAGGCCCGCGAGGCGTTCGCGCAGATCGGCCATCGGCAGGAGGTTGTTACGGCCCACGTTGATCGATCCCAACAGGATCAGCGCACGCATCCCGGAAGGATGGCAGCCCCGGAGCTGGGGCCGCGGCCGGAGAGTCGACCCACGACCCCGGGACGGCGCCGGAACCGGGCGATGTCGATCCTGGAACATCGTGATTCAAGTTGCTACGGGCCGCTGTCGATTGACAACGGCAAGAGAGGTCACGAACGCCGGAGCGCGATGGCACCGCCGGTTATGGGCACAGCCACCGAGGTAGGTCCGACGCGGTCACGGGCCGCAGAAACAAGGCCCTGGGGAAGGCCAGAGAAAAGCGTCGGGAGTAGACGAATGCGCAAGATGTTGAGGGACGTATCGGTACGCGGGAAGCTGCTGGCCGGCTTCAGCGCGGTGCTTGCACTGACGGTGGTAATCGGCGTCGTCATGTTCCTGGAGCTGGGCAGCATCCGGCGCGACGGCAACCAGGTCCGAGGCCAGGCCGTGCCCAACGTCGAGGTCGCGAGCCAGATCGCCATCGGTCTCGGGCAGTTCCGCAGCCTGCAGCTGCAGAACGCGGTCAACACCAGCTCGGAATACAGCACGCAGATCAGCGCCAGCCTGCAGCAGAACCAAGATGACATCACCAAGGCGTTTGCGAGCTACGCCAAGCTGCAGTCGGACGCAAGCTCGAAATCGCTGTGGCGCACGGCACTTGCAGACTGGGAGTCCTACCTCCAGACCACAGCCGCGCTCAGCAACAACAGCACTCACTCGGACAATCGGTCGATCCAGGCGCTGGCGGTCTCCTCGTCCGACGATTACGAGACGTTGACGGCGGCAACCGACAGTTGGGTCAACGCCAGCCTGAGCGACGCCCGCAGCCGCCTCGACGCGAACAACCGCGCCGTCAGTCGTGCGCTGATCGTGCTCGCCGGTCTGGTCGTCCTGGCCGTTGTGCTCGGCCTGGCGCTGGCACTGCTGATCGCGAGCACGATCCGGACTCGCGTCAGAGAGGTGCTGAGGCACCTGCACATGCTCGAGCAGACCGGCGTCGGCAGCCTGCAGCAGGGTCTGCACGCCTTCGCCGGCGGCGACCTGACGCGGTCGTTCACGGTCGACGCCCCGCCGATCCCCGACCCGGCGGGTGACGAGATCGGCCAGATCGCGAGCTCGTTCAACCAGATGCGCACCAGCGTCGGCCAGGCGCTCGACGCCTACGACGACACCCGGGCACAGCTCAGCGGGCTCGTCGGTGAGATCTCGAGCTCGGCCGAGGCCGTCTCCGCCTCGTCGACCCAGCTGCACGCCGCCTCCACCGACACCGGCAGCTCCGTCGAGCAGTCCGGCCGGGCGATCGGTGAGATCGCGACCGCGATCGACGAGATCGCGACCGGCGCGAACCAGCAGGCTCGGACCGTCGAGCAGATCCGGCTCTCGGCCGACGACGTCGCGACCGCGATCGGCCAGGTTGCCGGGCAGGCGCAGCGCCAGGTCGAGGCGGTCGAGCGCGTGCGTAGCGCCGCCGGTGACGTCGACCGCGCGGTCGGTGACATCACGGCCGGCGTGCGACGCCAGGTCGAGGCTGTCGGGGTCGCGCGGAGCTCCGCCGACGACGTCAGCGCGGCGATCGACACCGCGTCCAGCGCCGCCCACGAAACGCAGACGGCGATCCATCACACGCGGGAGGCCGCACAGGCGGGTGTCAGCGCCGCCGAGCAGGCCAGCAGCGCGATGGCCGCCGTCCGCGACACCTCGCAGGAGGTGAGCGGCGTGATCCACGACCTCGACGACGAGTCGGCCCAGATCGGGAAGATCGTCGGCACGATCACCGCGATCGCCGAGCAGACGAACCTGCTGGCGCTCAACGCCGCGATCGAGGCCGCCCGCGCTGGCGAGCAGGGCCGCGGCTTCGCGGTCGTCGCCGACGAGGTGCGCAAGCTCGCCGAGGAGTCCGGAGGTGCCGCCGCCGAGATCACGCGCCTGGTCGGGACGATCCAGAGCCAGACGAACCGCGCCGTCGGCGCGGTCAACGTCGGTACACGTCGCACCGAGGACGGCGTCCAAGTGGTCGACCAGACCCGCGACGCATTCGAGCAGATCGACCAGGCGATCGAGGACATGGCTGGCCGCGTCGACCGGATCGTTTCGATCGCGGAGCAGATCGCCGCGAGCGCCCAGCAGATGCAGGCCGCAGTGGGCACGGTTGCCGAGGTTGCCGAGCAGACGTCGACGTCGACGCGGAAGGTCGCCGAGTCGGCGCAGTCCATGCATGACGCCGCCGACCAGGTATCCGAGTCCGCACAGCAGACCTCGGCCACGGCCGAGGAGGTCGCGGCCTCCGCGGCTCAGGTGACCGACAGCGCCGGCGGTCTTGCCGCCTCGGCGCAGCAGGCTTCGGCATCCACGCAGCAGGTGTCCGCTTCGACGCAACAGGTGTCCGCATCCACCCAGCAGAGCTCGGCCGCGGCTCAGCAGGTCGCCGCATCGGCGCAGACGCTGGCCGCAAACGCAAGCCTGCTGGAGCAGCTCGTCGCGCAGTTCCGGATCGAGGTCGTCGAACCGTTCGTCGAGATCGCCGGCGCGGAAGGCGGCACGGAGACGGACGTCGACGCCGCCGAGGACGCGGTCGACGCCGAGATGGAGGTCGACGCCGAGCCCGAGGCAAACGCTGAGGCCGGAATCAAGACCGAAGCCGAGGTCGGGGTCGACGCCGAGCCCGGAACCGAGACCGACGTCAGTGCCGACTTCGGCGCCGGCATGGAGGCCGGCGCCGTCGAGTAGGAAGGGGCGCTGGCGGCAGCCCCCGCTGCCGCTAGCGCTGAAGGATCTGCTGCAGCCGGTGCTCGAGCGCCGGCTGCAGCGTCTCGCGCACCGGGCCAACCGCGAAGCGCTCGATCAGCGCGTCGAGGAAGCCCTCGATCACGAGGCGCTTGGCGATCGGCTCCGGCAGGCCATGGGCCTGCAGGTAGAACATCTGTTCGGCGTCGACCTGAGCAACTGCCGCCGCGTGGGTGCAGCGCACGTCGTTGGCCTGGATCTCGAGACCCGGGATCGAGTCCGCGTGAGCCTTCTTCGAAATCAGCAGATTCCGCGACTCCTGGAAGGCATCGGTCTTCTGGGCACCAGGATCGACCACGATGTTCCCCTGCCAGACAGCGCTCGAGCCATCCTGGAGGACGCCGCGGAAGGCGAGGTCGGAGGTCGTGTGCGGCGCCGCGTGCTCCTGCGTCGTGTCGTAGTCGACGTGCTGCGAGCCCTCGGCTGCGTAGGCGCCGGTGACGCGGGCGACACCGCCCTCGCCGACCAGATGGGTCTCGGTGCGGACATGGCCGTTGCGGGAGCCGAAGCCGAGCGCCACCCAGTCGAGGTTGGCGTCGCGCCCGACCTGCGAGCGCTGGGCGCCGAAGATCCAGCTCTTCTGCGACAGCGACTGGGCGTTCACGTAGAGCAGGTGGGCGCTGTCGCCGACGACCAGCTCGGTGACGGCGTTGAAGACGCCATCGAGGTCCTCGCTGCCGGAGAGGTACTGCTCCCAGACCTCGGCCTTCGCGCCCTCGTCGAGCACGACCAGCGTCCGCTGGTTCAGCAGCGTATGGTCGCCGTGCTGCACGGTGATCAGCGAGATCGGCTGCTGCAGCTCGACGCCCCGCGGGACGTAGACGAAGTTACCGGCGCGGAAGCCGGCGCCGTTCAGGCGCACGAAGACGTCGTCGTCGGAGATCAGGTGGCCGAGGTGGTGACGGACGAGCTCACCGTCCTCGGCGAGCGCCTGCTCGAACGGCTTGACGATCACGCCGGCGGGCAGGTCGGTCGCGGCACTGAGGTCGAAGATCCCCTGCGGGGCTGCGCCAGCGGGCGCGGCCCCGGCAGTTAGCTCCGGGTCCTCCTTGACCAGCTCGTAAGCGGCCAGGTTCAGCTTCGACAGATCGGTGAACTGCCAGCCTGGCCGGCCCTTGTATGCGGGCAGCTTCACCGGCGCCAACGCCGTAACTTCATCAGCCAACGGAACCCTCCATCTGCAGTTCGATCAGGCGGTTCATCTCGATCGCGTACTCCATCGGCAGCTCCTTCGTGATCGGCTCGAGGAAGCCGTTGACGATCAGCTTCGAAGCCTCGTCCTCCGGAATGCCGTGCGCCATCAGGTAGAAGAGCTGGTCCTCGCCGACCTTCGAGACGCTCGCCTCGTGGCCGACCTCGATGTCGTTCTCGCTGATGCTGATCGTCGGGTAGGTGTCCGTGCGGGAGCGCTCATCGAGCAGCAGGGCGTCGCAGACGACCTTCGAGCGCGAGCCGTGGGCACCCTTCGCGACCTCCAGCGTGCCGCGGTAGGAGGCCCGGCCGCCGTCCTTCGAGATCGACTTCGAGAAGACGTTCGAGGTCGTGTTCGGCGCCATGTGGTAGACCTTCGCACCGGTGTCCTGAACCTGGCCGTTACCGGCGAAGGCGATCGACAGCACCTCGCCGTGGGCGTGCTCGCCGGCCAGGTAGATCGACGGATACTTCATCGACAGCTCGGCGCCGAGGTTGCAGTCGACCCACTCGACCGTCGCGTTCTCGTAGGCGATCGAGCGCTTGGTGACGAGGTTGAAGACGTCCGCGGACCAGTTCTGGACCGACGTGTAGCGGATCCGAGCGCCCGGCTTGGCGATCATCTCGACGACCGCGGCGTGCAGCGACTCCGAGGAGTAGACCGGCGCCGTGCAGCCCTCGACGTAGCTGACGAACGAGCCCTCCTCGGCGATGATCAGCGTCCGCTCGAACTGGCCCATGCTCTCGCTGTTGATCCGGAAGTAGGCCTGCAGCGGCTGGTCGACGTGCACGCCGGCGGGGACGTAGACGAACGAGCCGCCGGACCAGACCGCTGAGTTCAGCGCCGCCAGCTTGTTGTCGTTCTGCGGGATCAGCGACGCGAGGTACTCGTGCACGAGATCCTCGTGCTCGCGCAGCGCGGTGTCCATGTCGCAGAAGATCACGCCCTGCTGCTTCAGGTCCTCGTGCATCTGGTGATAGACGGACTCGGACTCGTACTGGGCGCCGACGCCGGAGAGGAACTTGCGCTCGGCCTCGGGGATGCCGAGGCGGTCGAAGGTCCGCAGGATGTCGGGCGGCACCTCGTCCCAGGAGCGCGCGGACTTATCCGAGGCGCGGGCGAAGTAGCAGATGTCGTCGTAGTCGAGCTTCTTCAGCGCCTCCGGCGCCCAAGCCGGCTGCGGCCGCGCCAGGAAGTAGTCGAGGCCCTCCAGCCGGAACTCGCGCATCCATTCCGGCTCATGCTTCAGCTCGGAGATCTTCTCGACGATCTCACGGCTGAGCCCCTTCGGCGCCTTGTAGATGTAGTTCTCGTCGTCGCGGAAGCCGTAGCGCTCCTCGTAGTCGGCGTTGATCTCGGCGATCTGTGCGTTCGCGCTGAGGCCTTCCGTGACCTCGGGCGCCCCGCGACTCGGTGTTTCAGTAGTGGCCATCAGTCCACCTCCAGCTTGATCATGTCGTCCTCGATGACCACCGGGAAAGTGTCCACCGATTCAAAGGCAGGGAGCGTCAGCGCCTTGCCAGTCGTCAAGTCAAAACGTGCCCCATGTCGGGGACATTCAATCGTGCAAGTTCGCACATCGAGCGTGCCCTCCGCGAGCGGGCCGTCGTCGTGGGTGCACCGGTCCTCGATCGCGTAGAGGTTGCCGTCGCAGTTGAAGACGCCGATCTCGTAGTCACCGGCCGTCACAACGCGCACGGCACCGGGCGGCAGCTCGGCCGTCGCGCAAACGGGAACCGTCTGGCTCATTGCAGCTCTGGCTCCCGCTCGCCGGCGTGCGACAGCGCCGCCGACTGCAGCACCTTCAGCGACAGCATCGCGCACTTCATGCGAACCGCGGTGATGTCGATGCCCAGCAGCTCGAGCACGAACTCGCGATCGAGGTGCAAGAGGTCCCCGGCGCTCATCCCCTTGACCTCGTCCGAGATCATCGAGGCGGCGGCCTGCGAGATCGCGCAGCCGCGACCCGCGTAGGCAATGTCGCTGACGCGGTCGTCGTTGTCGAACGCGAGCTGCACGCGCAGCTCGTCGCCACACAGCGGGTTCATATCCTCGGCCTCGCTGTCGACCCGCGGCAGCTCGCCCCAGTGGTGCGGGTGCTTGTAGTGGTCGAGGATGTACTCGCGATACAGCTCGTCGTCCATTAGCCGACCATCCCTTAGAGCTCGAGAACTCGTCTGACCGATTGCAGCGCCGCCATGAAGCGGTCGATGTCCGCGCTGCTGTTGTGGACCGCGAACGACGCCCGGGCGCTGGCGGCGATGCCGAGCCGGCGCATCAGCGGCTGCGCGCAGTGGTGCCCGGTACGGATGCAGACGCCCTCACGGCCGAGGATCTCGCCGATGTCGTGCGGGTGCGCCCCGTCGAGCGTGAACGAGACCAGACCGCCGCGGTCGGCGGCGGCGTGCGGGCCGTGGATGCTGATGCCGGGGAACTCCGTCAGACGGGCCAGCAGCTCGGCGGTCAGCGCTTGCTCGTGGGCGCGAATCCGCTCAAGGCCGATCTCCTGCACCCACCGCACGGCAGCGCCGAGACCAATGCCCTCGGCGATCGCGGAGGTTCCCGCCTCGTACTTACCGGGCAGGTCCGTCCACGTCGAGCTGTCGTCCGAGACACGCCTGATCATGTGCCCGCCGGCGATGAACGGCGGCATCTCCTCGAGCAGCGAACGCCGCCCGTGAAGCACGCCGATTCCGGTCGGGCCGTAGACCTTGTGACCGGACCAGGCGTAGAAGTCGGCGTCGATCTCGCGCAGGTCGACCGGCATCTGCGGGATCGCCTGGGTGCCGTCGACGACCGCGATCGCGCCGGCGGCGTGAGCCGCGCGGACCAGGTCGGCAATCGGGTTGATCGTGCCGACCACGTTCGAGACGTGCGTCACGGCGACAACCTTCGGCTGAAGCTCGAGCAACTGCGCGTAGACGTCGAGGTCCAGCTTGCCGTCATCGTCGACCGGGACGTAGCGGAGCTTGGCCCCACGCTCGAGCGCAAGCTGCTGCCAGGGGACGATGTTCGAGTGGTGCTCCATCTCGGTGACGACGATCACGTCGCCGGCGCCGACGTTGGCCCGGCCCCAGGTCTGAGCGACCAGGTTCAGCGACATCGTCGCGTTCGCGGTGAAGATCGTCTCCTCGACGGTCGAGTGCAGCCAATCGGCGATTGCCTGGCGCGAGGACTCGTAAGCCTCGGTCGCCTCGAGCAGCAGCGGGTAGACGCCACGGTCGACCGACGCCCGGTAGTGGGTGTAGTAGCGCACCAGCGCGTCGACAACCACCTGGGGCGTCTGCGAGGTCGCAGCCGAGTCCAGATAGGTCAGCGGATAACCGCCGAGGCGGCGCTGCAGGATCGGGAACTGCGCCGCAACCGCGGTCGAGAGCGGCGTTATGCCGTCACCGTCCTCGGCTTGCGCCCGAAGGACGCTTTGAGTCGTCACTGTGTCTGTCACGACTTCAGGCTCAGGCCGCGATCTCCTCGGTGATCCAACCGTAGCCGCGCGCCTCGAGCTCGTCGACGAGCTGCGGGCCGCCTTCCTTCACCATCTCGCCCCGATAGAGGACGTGTACGTGGCTCGGCTTGATCAGATGCAGGATTCGCTGGTAGTGGGTGATCACCAGGACGCCCATCTCGGCCCCGCGCTTACTGGCGACGGTGTTAACGCCGGCCGCCACGTCGCGTAGCGCGTCGATGTCGAGACCAGAGTCGTTCTCGTCGAGGATTGCCAGCCCCGGCTCCTGGATCGCGAGCTGCAGGATCTCCAGCTTCTTCTTCTCGCCGCCGGAGAAGCCCTCGTTCAGGTAGCGCTTGGTGAGCTCCTCGGGGAAGTTAGTCAGCTTCAGCGCGTCCTGCACGCGAGTGCGGAAGTCGCGCAGCGAGATCGGCTCCTCGCCACGGCCGTTGCGGTGCGCGTTGATCACCGAGCGCAGGTACTTCGTGATCGTCACGCCCGGAACCGACACGGGGTACTGGAACGACATGAAGAGTCCGAGGCGCGCACGCTCGTCGGTGGTCGCCGCGGTGATGTCCTGGCCACCGAAGATGATCTGGCCTTCGGTCACCGTCAGCGCCGGATGGCCCATGATCGCGCTGGCCAGCGTGGTCTTGCCGGAGCCGTTGGGGCCCATCAGCGCGTGGATCTCGCCGCCGCCGACACTCAGGTCGACGCCGTGCAGGATCTCTTTGTCAGCTGCGTTGACGTGGAGGTTTCGGATCTCAAGATCGGGCATAAAAGTTCTAACGCTCTCAGATTGTGGTTTCTGGTTCGCTTCAGTTTCGAGTTCCGGCAAGCTCACACGGCCGCGGCCTGGCCGACTGCCAGCCCGGCGGCGGGAGCGGTGTCCCCAGCGACGCTGATCGTGGTGGCGACGTTCGCAGCGCGCGTCACGACCTCCGCGCCGATCTCGTGCCGGTCGTGCAGCTCGTGCCGGGAGAAGTCGACAAGCTCCGCCAGCGTCGTGTTGCGCAGCTCGCGCTCGATTCCGCCCTGTACGCGCAGCCACAGCAAGCGCGTTGCGCAGGGGTCGAGCGCCTGCCCGGTCTCGAAGGCGCAGACGACGCGCTCCATGTCCTCGCGCACGAAGCACTCCATCGGCGCGATCGTGCCCTCCAGCGCGGCGATCACCTCGAACATCGTGATCGTCGCGGGGTCGCGCGCGAGCCAGTAGCCGCCATGCGCGCCGCGCGCGCTCAGCACGAGGTCCGCCTTACGCAGAGCGGCCACGACCTGCTCGAGGTAAGCCAGTGGCAGGCCCTCGGCGTCGGCGATCGCCTTCAAGCTCGTCGGCCGGTCCGTACCCTGACGCCCGAGCTTCAGCATCAGGCGCACGCCGTACTCAGCCTTTGCGGTAAAGAGCATGTATAAATCCTACCACCGGGCTAGGTGTTCTTCCGTTGCCCCTGGCACGGATCGCGATGAGCCGCCGGCACCGAGTGCGAGTGGACGCCGCGCTGGCCTCGCTTGATAGGGTCCGGAGCGAGTCCGATGAGTTCCACCAGCACTGCCAAGGATACGAGTTCGCAGGGTCTTTGCGCAGACTCGTCCGAAGTGGCTCTGGCGGCGACTCTCGCACGTGTCCACGGTCGGCTCGGCATCGACACCGAATTCATGTCGGAGGGCCACTACCGGCCACTGCTGTGCATGACGCAAGTTGCGGTCGAGGACGATGAGGCGCCGTCCGGAACCCGCACGCTGCTGATCGACGGGCTCGACCACGATGTCGACGTCACGCCGCTGGCCGAGCTGCTGTCCGACCCGGAGATCCAGATCGTGCTGCACGCCGGCCACCAGGACGTCACGATTCTGCGGCACAGCTGGCAGACGGCCCCCACCAACATCTTCGACACGCAGATCGCGGCAGGCTTCGCCGGTGAGGGCGCGCAGATGGGCTACGGGAACCTGGTGGCCTCGTTGCTCGGGATCCACGCCAGTAAGACCGCCAGCTACACCCGCTGGGATGCACGCCCGCTGACCGCCGAGCAACTCCACTACGCGGCCGAGGACGTCGAGCACCTGCTTGCCCTCGCCGACGTGCTGCAGGGGCGGCTGCAGGAGATCGGCCGCCACCAGTGGGCGATCGAGGAGTGCCGGCGTCTCGAGACCGTCACCGACGGGCACGATCCCGACCGCGCCTGGCAGCTGCTGCCGCGTGTTGGTCGGCTCGACCCGCGCACGCGCGCCGTCGCGCGGCGGCTGGCCGCCTGGCGCGAGCGCACCGCCGAGCGCGAGGACCGTCCCGTCGGCCAGCTCGTCCAGGACCCTACGCTGGTCGAGCTCGCCCGTCGCCGGCCGGTGGATGCGCGCGAGCTGGGGCAGATCCGCGGCATGCACTCGTCCACGATCAAGCGCCGTGGCGACGAGCTGCTTCAGGCGATCGCCGCGGGCCAGGACGACCCGCCGATCCCCCACGAGGCGCGCCGCGCCATCTCCGAGCCTGCTGACGCGCCGCTGGTCGCGCTCTGCGAGGCGATCGTGCGCTCGCGCGCGCTGCAGGCGCACATCGCCTACGAGCTCGTGGCCTCACGCGCCGAGCTAGAGCAGATCGTCCGCGCCGCGCGCCGCGGCGAGACGGAGCCGGATGTGCGGCCGCTGGACGGTTGGCGGCGCAAGCTGGTCGGCACCGACCTGCAGGACCTCCTGGCGGGCAAGGTGGAGCTCGGCGTCGACGGCGGCGAGCTCCAGATCACGGGTACCGACTGACCGCAGGGCCTGAGCATCTTTCGTCTGAAGACGGTCTAGTTGTTCACCAGCTCTGCTCCGCACTTTCGCTACCTGCTGACGCTGATCGCCATCGTGGTGCTCACCGGGGGGCTCGGCTTCAGCGCGGTCCGGCTGCGACGCCGCTGGCTCGCCGACCTCGAGCGCCCGCTGGCGGTGCTCTCAGACATCGTTATCGCGGTGATCCTGTTGGTGCTCGAGTCCCAGATCCTGGGGACCTTCGACCTGTTCAAGCTGCTGCCGCTGATGGTCGCGACCGTCCTGATCGCGCTGGCGGCGTGGCGCTGGTGCCACCCGGCGACGGCCACCGCAAGCGCTGATTGGGTCGCGGCCGCTGCCGCGACCAAGGGCGACGCGACGACTGAAGCCGGCATCGGAGCCGGCATCGGAGCCGGAGCCGCCGGCGAGACTACGGCTGCTGGCGGCCTCCGCCTCTGGCAACGACCGTCGGCGCAGCAGTGGGCGCTGGGGCTCGCGCTGGTCGCCTGTGGCGCCACGCTCGCCAAGTGGCTGCAGCCGACGGTACAGAGCTACTCGACCGGCGCGTACGGCTGGGACAGCCTCTGGTACCACGGTCCGTTCGCCGCGCAGTTCGTCAAGACGGGATGGACGTCACACATCCTCGCCCTCGACATCGACTACTACAACCGCTTCTACCCGGCGACCAGCGAGCTCGTGCACGCGGTCGGGATCCTGGTTTTCGGCTACGACACGCTCTCCCCCGGCATGAACGTGATCTGGGTCGCCCTGACGCTGCTGGCGTCGTACTGCATCGGCGCCCCCTACAAGCTCGGACCTTGGACGTTGCTGGCGGGCGCGACGGTCGCGGCCACACCGATGCTGACCGCGTCCGACGCCGGGACGCTCGACAACGACATCATGGCGCTGTTCTTCCTGATCGCCGCGGTTGCGATCTATCCCGATCTACAGGCGCGCCGCGATCACGACTCGAGCTGGGCCCGGGTGACGCTCGCGGCGCTGACTGCGGGAGTGGCGATCTCGATCAAGCCGACCACCTGGGTGGCCGTCGGTGTGTTCACGCTCGGCGCGATCGCGATCGCGCCGCGGCACCGTCACTGGCGCACCACCGGCGTCTGGATCGCGGGCCTCTTCGTCGGCGGTAGCTACTGGTACCTGCGCAACCTCGTGGCCGCCGGCAACCCGATGCCGAGCATGCGCCTACCGCTGTTCGCCAAGCCGCCGATGGCGCTGAGCGAGAACATCAGCTACTCGGTGTCGCACTTCTTCGGGCAACCGGTGATGAACCGGATGATCGCCGAGCTCGGCAAGGCGCTCGACCGCTACTGGGGCTGGTTGCTCGCGGTTGCTGCCGCCGGTGTGCTGCTCGCCCTGTTCACGCGCGAGCGCCGGACCCAGCTGATCGCCGCGGTGGCGTTGCTCGCCGGCGCAGCCTACGTGGTCACGCCGGACACGGCGAGCAGCTACGGCGGGCCGCTGTGGAACTTCTTCTGGTCGGTCCGCTACACCGCGAGCCCTGTCCTCATGGGGCTGTGCCTGCTGCCGATCGTGCCGACGCTGCGGCGCGGGGTCTGGCGGCACGTGACCTTCGCCGTGCTCGGCTGCCTCTACGTGCTGATCCTGATCGGCGCGAGCCCGTGGCCGATCCCGATCGTCACCGAGGCGCTTTGCGCGGTCGGCCTGCTGCTGCTGGCCGCCGCCGTCACGCTGCTGCGCCCGCGACTGCGCAGCGTGTCGGGCGTAATCGTCTGCGTGGTGGTCGCGCTGCTGGCGGTCGCCGGCATCCGCGTCGGCCAGCATCGCTACCTGCTGCAGCGCTACACGCACGTCGATCAGACCGCGAAGGCGGACCACACCCCGCTCTCCCCGATCTACGCCCGCTTTCAGAAGATCTCACACGCCCGCGTCGCACTGGCCGGCACCTACGTCGCCGAGCAGCGCTACCCGCTCTACGGGCAGGCGTTCAGCAACGCCGTCGACTACATCACCTGGACCGGCAGCGACGGCACGCTGCACGAGTACCGGCATTGCCGCGATTGGCTCAAGGCCCTGAACGCCGGCCACTTCAACTACCTCGTCGTCAGCCCCGGCGGTGCCGACGACCATCAGGTGTGGCAGGCGCTGGCGGCACGCTGGATCAAGCCGAGCCCGCACGCGCGGATCCTGGTGCGCTACGTGGTCTTCGGCAAGCGCTTCACGCTCTGGCGGCTGTCCGGCTCACAGCCGCTCGGCATCTGTTCGAAGCTGCCTGCCGACCAGCGCACGATCCCGCCGATCAGGCCGATCGCACCGATCCCGCAGTAGCGACGTCCCCCGGCGCCGCGGGAGGCGGACGCGGGGCCAACGCCGGACGCGGGGACGGAGACCCGGGTCTGGGCTCTCTAGCCGCCTGATCCCGGAGGGTAAGCTCTGGCCATGGCTCAGACAGACACTCTGCTTCAGGACCCCGAGCTGCTCGCCACCGAGTGGGACCTCGAGCCCCTCGTCGACGGCGACGCCGCGGACGGCGTCGAGCGGCTCCTGAACGCGGCGCTCGCGCGCGCCGAACAGTTCGCGCAGCACTACCAGGGCAAGCTCGCCGAGATCGACAGCGCCGGCCTGCGCGAGGCGATGGTCGAGCTCGCGGCGATCAACGACATGGTCGGCCGCGCGGGCTCCTACGCGTCGCTGCGGTTCTCGACCGACACCGCCGACCCGGCACGCGGCGCACTGCTGCAGAAGGTGCAGGAGCAGGCCACCGTGCTCGAGACGAAGCTGCTGTTCTTCGAGCTGGAGTGGGCTGCACTCGACGACTTGGAGGCCGAGGCGCTGCTGGCCGGCGACGGGCTCGAGTTCTGCGCGCACTATCTGCGCACCGCCCGCCGCTACCGCCCGCACCTGCTGTCGGAGCCGGAGGAGCGCATCCTCGCCGAGAAGAGCCTCACCAGCGAGAGCGCCTGGGGCCGGCTGTTCGGCGAGCTGACGGCGGCCCTGAAGGTCTCGCTGGGCGGCGAGGAGGTCTCGCTCGAGCTGGCGCTCGCAAACCTCTCGAACCCCGACCGCGATGCCCGCCGCGATTCCGCACAGGCCGTCACCGCGGCGCTCGAGCCCGGACTGCGGACGCGCGCGTTCATCTTCAACACGCTGATCTACGAGAAGTCGGTCGACGATCGCCTGCGCCACTACCCGCACTGGCTGGCGTCCCGCAACCTCTCGAACGAGGCGTCCGACGAGTCTGTGCGCGCGCTGATCGAGGCGGTGCGCGGGCGCTTCGACATTCCGCAGCGGTGGTATCGGCTGAAGGCGAAGCTGCTCGGCGTCGAGCAGTTGGCCGACTACGACCGCGCCGCCCCGATCGCCACCAGCGAGACCAGCTACTCCTTCGCCGATGCGCGCGCGTTCGTGCTCGACACCTACCAGTCGTTCTCGCCGAAAGCCGGCGCCATCGTCCAGCGGTTCTTCGACGAGCGCTGGATCGACGCACCGGTGCGCGAGCACAAGCGTGGCGGCGCCTTCTGTGCGTACACCGTCCCGAGCGTGCACCCGTATGTGCTGCTGAACTTCACCGCGAAGCGCCGCGACGTGCTGACGATGGCGCACGAGCTCGGCCACGGGCTGCACTCCGCGCTCGCCCAGCGACAGGGGATCTTCCACCAGGACACGCCGCTCACGCTCGCGGAGACCGCTTCGGTGTTCGGCGAGACGCTCGTCTTCGAGCGGCTGCTGGCGGAGTCCACGAGCGACGCGGAGCGCCTCGACCTGCTCGCCGACCGCATCGATTCGGCGATCGCCACCGTCTTCCGGCAGATGGCGATGAACCGCTTCGAGCACCTCGTGCACACGCGCCGGCGCGCGGGCGGTGAGCTCTCGGTCGACGACTTCGCCGCCGCTTGGACCGAGAGCCAGGCCGAGCTGTTCGGCGACTCGGTGGCGATGAGCGACGGCTACCGCCACTGGTGGTCGTACGTCCCCCACTTCATCGACACTCCGGGCTACGTCTACGCGTACGCCTACGGACAGCTGCTGGCGCTGTCGGTCTACCACCGCTACCAGGAGGTCGGCCCGAGCTTTGTGCCGCAATACCTGGAGCTGCTCGCCACGGGCGGCTCGCGCAGCCCCGAGCAGCTCGCGAGCGTCGTTGGCATCGATCTGGCCGATCCCGGCTTCTGGGACGCAGGGCTCGAGCTGATCGAGACGCAGCTGCGGGCCGCCGAGGAGCTGGCCGCGAAGCTGACGGCCTAGTCGCAAGGCGGGCGGCTGGCCGCTTGGGCGATTTCGCGCGATTTCGCGCAAGGTACTCGGGTAGCTGCCGATACCCGAGACATGAGCCCACTTCTGAAGAACTTCCACAACAAGTCCAAGCGCGCCACAACGACGCCATCGGACTCCGGGGAGCCAGGTACCGCCGCCGCGGCGATACCGGGCGCCGGCGCCGCAGCATCAGCAGCGGCGCCGGCGCCGGCAGCAAGCACTCCGACGTTGGCCGGCGCGGCCTCGAAGGCCGCCGCACGCCCATCGGCGAAGCCGGCGGCGCCGGTCCAGAGCCGTGCCGGACGCGGCCAGGCGAAGCTGGCGGTCGGCAGCGAGCAGCAGGCACTCGCGGCGATCAAGGCGATGCTCGAAGACGACTTCTCGCAGCCGATCGAGCACGACGGGACGCCGAGTGAGCTGCTCGACGCCGTAGCCGAGCTGCAGGCGAGACTGCGCGGCCTGTTCGGCGACGAGGCGACCCCGGAGATGCTCGTCGCGAAGATGCAGTCGTTCGGCGAGGGTTGCCTGGCCAGCCTCCAGCAGGGCCTGGCGGCGATCACCGCTGGCGACCTGACGGTGACGGTCAAGCCGGACACGCGGATGATCGTGGTCGAGCAGGGCGAGCAGGGCGTGCTCGTCGACAACTTCAACTCGGTGCTGACCAGCGCCGAAGCGACGATCGAGAGCTTCAATCAGCTACAGGCGCACATGCGCGAGTTGCTCGGCGACGACTCCTGCCTCAGGGACATCGATGAACGGCTGAAGTCGCTGCAAGGGAATTGCCTGAGCGATCTGAAGCACGGGCTGGACGCGATGAACGACGGCAACCTCACGGTGACGATCGAGCCCGTGACCCAGCAGATCGTCGCCAAGCCCGGCAGAACGCTCGGAGCGGTCGCGGAGACCTTCAACTCGATGCTCGCGACAGCGCAGTCCTCGGTTCGGAGCTACGACGAGATGCGCGACTATCTGAGCGATATGGTCCAGGAGATCTCACACAACTCCGAGACGTTGGCGGGCGCTTCGACGCAGATGGCCAGCACCAGCCACGAGACCGGCCAGGCGCTGAACGAGATTGCCGACGCGGTGAACTCGGTCGCCGAGGGCGCCGACCACCAGGTGCGGTCGGTCCAGGAGGCCGTGCGCATCACCGAGCAGTTGGCGGAGTCCTCGGCGGCCTCGGCGCAGACAGCCGAGGAGACGGCGACCGCTGCCGCCGAGACCCGGGAGCTGGCGCAGAAGGGCGTCGCCGCCGCGGAGAGCGCGGCAAGCTCGATGGAGGCGGTCCGCGACTCCTCCGCAACGGTGTCGGAGGTGATGGAGTCGCTGAGCCAGCGCAGCGATCGGATTGGCGGGATCGTGGGGACGATCACCGAGATCGCCCAGCAGACGAACCTGCTGGCGCTCAACGCCGCAATCGAGGCCGCCCGCGCCGGTGAGCACGGCCGCGGCTTCGCCGTCGTCGCCGACGAGGTTCGCAAGCTCTCCGAGCAATCGAAGCAGGCGGCGGAGTCGATCGAGTCGCTGATCGCCGAGATGCAGAACGAGACGACGAAGGCAGTGACGGTCTTCGAGCAGAGCGCCGACCAGACCCGTGAGGGCGCCGAGACCGTCGAGCGTGCTCGCGACGCCTTCGTGCAGATCGGCGCCTCAACCGAGCAGATGAGCGCTCGGGTCGCCGAGATCGCGGCCGCGATTCGCGAGATCGCGGCTTCCGGGAACCTGCTGCGCGACAGCATGAACGAGGTCAGCTCGGTCGCCGAGCAGTCGAGCGCCGCCACCGAGGAGGTCTCGGCCTCGACGCAGCAGTCGACTGCGTCGACTCAGGAGGTCGCGGCCAGCGCGCAGCAGCTTGCGGCGACAGCGCAGCAGCTCGACGCGCTGATCGGCAAGTTCACGGTGGCGTAGCGGAAGTACGGGCCTCATGGGCGCGCCCCCGCTGGGGCGCGCCCGGGGGTGCTACGCGATCAGAGTGCTGTCGCTACCGGGGGCGCGCCCGCCGTGTGCGGGCTCGCTCCTCCTGGGTCTCGACGACCCTCTGGATCAGCTGCAGGTACTGCTCGACACCGGTCGCCTTCGCGTCGCCGCGCTCGAACGCGAGGCGCCAGTCGGCGAGGTGGCCGCGTGCGGCGAGCTCGTTGAACTTCGCCCGCTGAATCTGCACCGTGATCTTCGCGTCGGGCGCGATCGCCTTCGTCACCCGCGGCCCCGGCATCTCGACGCGGTAGAGCTGGACATCGCTGCGGGAGTGCAGCTCGAGGCCGACAACCGTCTTCAGCTTGACCAGCGCGGGCACCTCCGCAAGGAACCGCTTGGCGGTCTCCTCGATCAGCGTCCGGGTGTCGGTCTGAACTGTCAAGAGCCCTAGTATTGCGCCTTAGGGGCCGGCACCCGCGTTCCGGGCCTGACGTCAGCTCGCGATCCGGCTCAGCTCAGGGCGTCGAGCAGGCGGTCGAGGTCGTCCTCGTTGCTCCAGGCCCCGACCGATGCCCGCAGCAGCTTGCCGCCGGGCAGGCTACGGACGAGCACGCCCTTCGCGGCCAGGCGCGTGACCTGATCCTCCGCGTCCTCGACGCGCCAGCTGACCAGCGTCGAACAGCCGCGCGGCAGCACGTCGAAGCCGCGCTCGACAAGCTCGGCGGCAAGTTGCGCGGCCAGCGAGGCGGCGCGCTCGTGAATCCCTGCCCAGCCGGTCGTCTCGAACAGCTCGAGCGCGGCGACGGCCCAGGCGCTGCGGTTCGCGGGCGGGAACGAAGTGTCGAGACGGGCGGCGCCTGCCGCCAGCGGCCCGTGCAAGATGTCGTCGTGGTCGCTGATCGTGGCGTAGCCCGGCCACGGCGGCTCGAGCTCGTCGAGCCGGTCGGGACGCACGTAGAGGGCACCCGAGCCCTCGGGCCCGCAGAGCCACTTCTGGCCGGAGCCGGCGTAGAAGTCGACGCCCAGCTCGGTGACGTTCACCGGCACTGCGCCCAACGCCTGCGCGGCGTCGAGCAGCACCGGCACGCCCGTCGCCCGCAGCGCGGCGATGTCGGCGACCTCGCCGCCGACCCAGGCGACGTGCGAGCAGGCGATCAGCTTCGTGCGCGGGCCAACGGCGTTCGCCAGCTCGGCGAACGGCGCGACCTTCACGCTCACGCCGGCGCGCAGGATCGCAAGCCGCAGCGGCGCCAGCAGGCCCGGGTGCTCCTGGTCGCTGGTCAGGATCTCATCGCCGGGACTGAAGTCGAGGCCGCTGATCACCGTGTTGCAGCCCTCGGTGGTCGAGCCCATGAGCGCGACCGATCCGGGCTCCGCGCCGAGCACCCTCGCATAGAGCGCTCGCGCGCGCGCCGCCAGGTCGCGGATCTCGTCGAAGTAGGCCGCGCCGATACGACCGCGGTGCAGGTCGGAGTCGAGCCGCGACTGCAGCGCCGCGACGGCGACGGCCGGCACCGGCCCCTCGGTCCCTGCGTTCAGATACGCCAGCTCACGTAATACGGGAAAGTTGTCGCGAAAGTTCTCTGCCGTGCTCATCGCTTTGCTGCGACGGTAACAGCCTCGGCAGCGACACGCAGCGACACGCGCGTGCCGAGCGAATGCTCGCCGCTGTGGGCGGGCGCCTCGACAACCACCTTGTTGCCGCCATCAAACTCGGCGCCGAGTCGCACGGTCGAGCCGAGGAACGTCCGCTCGACGATCTGGGCGGCGCCCGCGACGTCGGCCACGACCGCGATCACCTCGGGACGCACGAGCACCTCGACGTCGCTGCCGGGGGCGTGCTCGCCGGGGTTGGCGATCCGCAGCCGCTGCCCCATGACGACGACCTCGCCGCCTTCGCCGACGCGGCCCGGCAGGCGGTTCATCGCGCCGACGAAGTCGGCGACGAACTCGGTCGCGGGTTTGCGGTAGACGTTCTCGGGGGTGTCGATCTGCTCCAGGCGGCCGGACTGCATCACGCCGACGCGGTCGGCGATCGAGAGCGCCTCGGACTGGTCGTGGGTGACGAACAACGTCGTGATCCCAAGCCGCAGCTGCAGGCTGCGGATCTCGCCACGGAGCTGCGCGCGGACCTGTGCGTCGAGCGCCGAGAGCGGCTCATCGAGCAGCAGCACGGTCGGCTCGATCGCCAGCGCCCGGGCCAGCGCGACGCGCTGCTGCTGGCCGCCGGAGATCTGGTGCGGGAAGCGATCGCCGGTCTCGCCGAGGCCCACGATCTCGAGCAGCTCTCGGGCACGGGCGCTGCGGCGCGCCTTCGACTGCCGCCGCATCCGCAGCCCGAACGCGACGTTATCGAGCACGCTCATGTTCGGGAACAGGCTGTAGGCCTGGAAGACCATGCCCATGTCGCGCTTGTGGGCGGGGATGTCGGTGACGTCGCGACCGGCGAGCAGCACCCGGCCGGCGGTCGGGCGGTCGAAGCCACCGAGGATCCGCAGCGCCGTCGTCTTACCGCAACCCGAGGGACCAAGCAGCGCCACCAGCTCACCTGGCTGGATCTCGAAGTCGAGACCGTCCAGCGCGGCAAGCTCGCCGTAGCGGCGCTCGACGCCCTCGAAGGTGACGGTGACGTGGCCGCGAGGCTCCGCACCGGCAACGATGGGTGCGGCGTCTTGCTGGCTCGAGGGGCTTTGCTCGGTTGTCATCAGATCACCCTTACCGTTGCTGAGCCGTGGCGGCGCCCGGCCAGCGTTGAGAGTACGAACAGCAGGACGAAGGTGAAGACCAGCGCCAGCAGCGAGATCGCGACCGAGATTCCGGCGCTCTTCTGGCCGATCAGGATCATCTCCACCGGTAGCGTCGTGTAGAGCATCAGCGTGGCGATCACCACCTCACCGAGGCACAGCGCGATCGTCAGGAACATCGCTCCGAAAACGCCGGTCAGGACGTTCGGCAGAATCACCCGCAGGAGCGTGCGCAACCAGGAGGCACCAAGGCTGCGCGAGGCGTCGGTCAACGTCCGCAGATCGATCGCCCGCACGCTGTTATCGAGCGCGCGGTAGGTGAACGGCAGCGCCAGGATGACGTAGAACGGGGTCAGGCCGGTCAGCGGGTGGTTGAACAAGGCGTTGACCACCCAGGCGGGCGCGTGCCCCTGCATCTCCTCCATGCCGGCGGCAATCACCACCGGCGGGATCACGATCGGCAGTATCGTCACGCCCTCCAGCACCGCCGTGAACCTGGGCAGGCGCAGCCGCACCAGCACCACCGTCGGCAGCATCAGCACGATCACGAAGGCCGCGGCGATGATCGCGATCTCGAGCGAGGTGTACAGCGACGAGCGAACCGCGCCGTTCGAGACGATCTGCGCGTAGTTATGGAAGCTGTAGTGGCCGTGCTGGTCGATCAGGCTGTACTTGACGGCCGCGGCGAGCGGACCGACGAAGTAGATCAGCGCCGCGACGAAGATGATCCAGCGCCAGGCCGGCATCCGGTGATGCTCGCGATGGCGTTTGTGATGCTCCGGCACGCTCGGCACGGCTGCGGGATTCACATCTGCAACCTGGGTGCTCATGCCAGCCACCTGCGCGCGCGATGCTGGACGATCCAGTAGACGATCATCACGACGACGATCACGACGATCATCTCGACTCCCAGCGCGAGGCCGAGCCGGTCGGCGTTGACCTGCACGTTGCCGTTGATCGCGCTGTCGATCTGCGCCGGCACGAGGTTGATCGTCGAGCCGACGAGGGCCAGCGCGGTCGCATAGGCGGCAAAGGCGTTGCCGAACAGCAGCAACGTCGAGCCGAGCAGCGCCGGCGTCAGCACCGGGATCGCGATGTGCCGCATATAGGCCCAGCGCGTGGCGCCGAGGCTCTCCGCCGCCTGGCGCCACTGGGGCTGGAGCCCCTCGAGCGCCGGCAGCACCAGAATCACCATCAGCGGCACCTGGAAGTACACGTAGACAAGCCCGACGCCGAACATCGAGGTGATGCTGAAGCCGTGGGCGTAGAGGTGGAAGCCGATGTCGTTGAACAGGTCCGTGACGACACCGAAGCGGCCGAGGGCCGCGATGAAGGTGAATGCGAGCGGCAAGCCGGCGAAGTATGCGAAGACGCTGGCGGCGCTGGTGATGAGCCGGCGCAGTGTGCTCTCGGCAGGAGCGACGACAATCGCCGCAGCCAGCCAGGTGCCGAAGACGGCGCCAAGCAGCGCCGTCCACAGCGACAGCAGAATGCTGGTCTTGAACGCCGCCCGGTAAGTCCCCGAGGCGAGCGTGTCATGGAAGTTCGCCCACGTCAGGTGGCCGGCGTCGGTGGTCAGCGCGCCGTGGATCACCATGTACAACGGCACGCCCAAAAAGATCAGTACGTAGAGGCTGAAGGGCACGACGCCTAGCCAGGGGCCACGCGCGCCAGCCTTGGAACGGCTGATCCGGCGGGGCCGTGGCCCCGCCGGATCGTTTACAGCAACAGCTTGCGTGTTTGCGCTCACGACGCCCAGCCGGCAGTCACCGCGGCAGCCGCCTTGGTGGACTGCGCTTCGGTCGGGTAGCTCTTGACCACGTTCTTCACGGCCGGCAGCTTCGCGGCGGCGGCCTTATCGACCGTGCCGGCAGCCGTCATGGCCTGCAGCTCGACCGGGCGGGCGTTGCCCTGCAGCCAGATGTTCTGGCCCTGCGTCGAGTACAGGAACTCCTCCCAGAGGCGCGCGGCCGCGGGGTGCGGGGCCGTCTTCGAGATCGCCTGCACGTAGTACGCGGCGAACGAGGTGCCGTCCGGGTCGACGACCTGCCACTTGGCGGTCGAAGGCAGTCCCCAGGCGCCGGCGACGTTCAGGTAGTCCCAGTTGATCACGATCGGGCACTGGCCGCTCTCGATCAGCGAGGCCGCGTTGCAGTCGGCGTCGTTGAAGTTCCCGTCGGCCTGCAGCTTCTTGAAGAAGGCAAGGCCCGGCTTGATGTTGTCGTAGGAGCCGCCGTTATTCAGCGCGGCCGCCCAGACCGCCGAAAGCGCGGCGTTGGCGGAGACCGGGCTGCCGTTCAGGGCGACGTCGTGCTTGTACTGCGGCTCGGTCAGCTGCGACCAGCTCGTCGGGCAGGTCTTGACGATCTTCAGGTTGCAGCCGAACGAGATGTATCCGCCGTAGTCGTTGTACCAGAGGCCGGAGGCATCCTTGTTCGCCGTCGGGATGTCGCTCCAGCTCGCGACCTTGTACGGCGCGAACAGCGACGTCGAAGCGCCAGCGTAGGCCTGGCCGACATCGACGACGTCCGGCGCGGAGCTGCGGCCACGCGAGGTCTTGATCGCCTCGATCTCCTGGGCGCTGGAACCTGACGGGTTCTCGGAAACGACCTTGATCCCGTACTTAGCCTTGAAGGTCGAGATCTCCTTGCCGTAGTTCGCCCAGTTTGTCGGCAGCGCGATCACGTTCAGCGTGCCCTCGGCCTTCGCGGCCTTGACCAGGGCTGCCTGGCCACCACCCGCGGCGGCGGAGGTCTCGGTGGCCCAGTTGACGTTCTTCGTGTTGCTGGTGGTTGACGATGACTTCGAGCTCGAGCCGCAGCCCGCAACCGCGAGCGCGACCAGCCCGACGGACAGAGTTGCGGCGGTGGCACTGACATGTCTCAGTCGGGGGCCACCAAGCCGTGCTTGCAGCCGGCTGAAGTGAGTTGACATCAGACTCCTCTGGATAAAGCAGTTGGATGAGAGGACCCCGTAGCTGTCGCGAGAGGCACGAGGTCGTCGCTCACAATAGGTGGGTGCCAATGGTCGGATGTGACCGCCGAGTGACGCATCCGTTGCACTCTAATTAGCTATATGTGACGATCGTGTGACCGAGTTGTAACTAAGTTGTGAACTTGGTCAGAAGCAGTGACACAAATACAGCGTCGACGCGAGCACCGCGTCGCTCGCTCCGTGTGAAGACGCCCTCTGGCACGAGTGCGTCCCCTCCGGCGTTGGTGCACACCCTCTGACGTGCGCGCCCCATACTCCACCCCATGCCAGCCTCACCGACAGTGATCGCCCACCGTGGCATCCACACCGGCGCCCTCACCGAGAACACGATGCCCGCCTACGCCGCCGCCGCAGCAGCTGGCGCCGAGATGATCGAGCTCGACGTCCGCCACAGCGGCGCTGATGAGCTCGCGATCCTCCACGACGACGGGCGTGGCGGGGTCACGCTTGCCGACGTCAGCGTCGCCGAGCTCGAGCAGCGCACGGGTTTGCGGACGCCACTGCTGAGCGACGTGCTCGACTGGGCGGATGGACGCATGCCGCTCGACATCGAGCTCAAGGAGGCAACCCGGATCGACCGGATCGCAGAGCTGCTGACTGCGTTCGCGGGCCACGGCAACGAGCTGCTGGTGACCTCCTTCCTCGAGGATGCGCTGGTGCAGCTCCATCGCCGCGCGCCCCTGCTGCGCCAGGGTTTGCTGTTCGAGGAGAGCTCGACGGGCGCCGTCGAGCGCGCGCTCGCCCTCGGCGCCGAGGTGGTGCTGCCGCCGGTGGAGCTTGCCGACCGGCGCCTGCTCGAGACGGCGCGGGTCGCGTCGCTGGCGGTCTGGGTCTGGGACTTCTTACCCGCGCGTGACGGCGCCCTGCTGGCTGATCCCGCCGTCGCCGCGGTGATCACCGACGACGTCCCGGGGACACTCGCGGCACGGGCCGCGCTGCCGCAGCGCTGAGCAGCGCCCCGCTTGATATGCGCCGGGATTTCCACTAAAATTGATCCGGATGCATGTCTCTCGACCCGTGATTGCCGTCGCTGCGTCGCTGGAATCCGCAAGCTACGGGATCTGGGCTGATCAGCCGTGCGCGCTCGTCCGTAACAACTACCTCGAGCCGCTGCGCAACGCCGGTGGGGTTGCGGTCCTCATCCCGGTCGACCCGTTCGTCGCTGAGCATGCCGAGACGGTCCTGAACCGAGCCGACGGGCTGCTGCTGATCGGCGGCTCCGACCTCGACCCCGCCAGCTACGGCGCCCCGCGTCACCCCGAGACCAAGGTGATCAAGCCCGAGCGCGACCGGCTCGAACTGGCGCTGGCGCGCTATGCGATCAAGCGCGACATGCCGGTGCTTGGCATCTGCCGCGGGATGCAGATCATCAACGTCGTCCTCGGCGGCACGCTGATCCAGCACCTGCCGGACCTCCTCGACCACGACCGGCACAGCCGCAACGCGGCGGGAACCTACGAAGGCAACGCTCACGAGGTGACGCTGACGGCGGGCTCGCTCGCGGCGCGGTCGGTCGGCGGCACCCGGCGCCGCATCTACTCCCACCACCACCAGGCCGTGGACCGGCTCGGCAGAGGTCTGCGGATCACCGCCCGTTCGGCGCTCGACAACCTCCCGGAGGCGATCGAGCTGCCGGACCGGAAGTTCGTGCTGGGTGTCCAGTGGCACCCCGAGCTCGACTCCTCGAGCCAGGAGATCGGCGCACTGGTCGAATACAGCCGTCAGAGCACGGCCGCGCTGGCGCCCGCCGCAGCGGCGGCGAGCGCCACAGATTCCGCAGCCGCGGTCGCCGCTTAGCGGCCGAGCGACTTCGCGGCCTAGTCCATCACGGCGTAGCCGGCGTCGAGGATCGCGCGGCGCACCTGCTCCGCGTGCTCGAGCCCGCGTGTCTCCAGCACGAGCTGAACCGCGGTCTCGCGGATGTGCAGCTCGATCCCTTCACGTAGGTGGACGACGTCGAGCAAGTTCGCGCCGGAGTTGCCGATCAGCGCCAGCAGTGCCGCGAGACGGCCCGGCAGGTCCGCGATCTTGACCTGGATCACGAGCCGGCGTCCCGCGAGCGTCTCGTTCCGGCGCTCGATCTCGGCCAGCAGCCCCGAGTCGACGTTGCCGCCCGAGAGCACCGGCACCGTGACCCGATCCGGGTCTGCGGGCGGCGCGACTTTACCGGCGAGCAGCGCCGCGACGCCAACCGCACCCGCGCCCTCGACCACCAGCTTCGCGGTCGACATCAGGAACGCCATTGCCTCCGCGACCTGGTCCTCGTTGACCAGCACGACCTCGTCGACGAACTTCGAGATCAGCGCCAGCGTCAGCTCGCCTGGGCGTTTGACGGCGATGCCGTCGGCGATCGTGCGGGCCGAGTCGACCGGCTCCGGCGTCCCCGCCGCCAGCGACTGCAGCACCGGCGCGCAGGCCTCGACCTGGACGCCGACCACGCGGATGTCCGGGCGCAGCGCCTTGATCGCGATCGCGATGCCGCTGATCAGGCCGCCGCCGCCGATCGGCACCACGACCTGGCCGATGTCCGGCACCTGCTCGAGCAGCTCGAGGCCGATCGTGCCCTGGCCGGCGATCACCTCGGGGTCGTCGAACGGATGTACGAAGCAAGCGCCGCTGGCCGTCGCGCGCGCGTGCGCGGCCCCCAGCGCCTCGTCGACGGTGGTGCCGCCGAGGGTGACCTTCGCGCCCAGCGCCTTGCTCGCCTCGACCTTCGCGATCGATGCACCGTCGGGCATGAAGACCTCGCAGGGGACGCCGCGGCTGCGCGCGGCGTAGGCGACGGCCTGCGCGTGGTTACCGGCGCTGCCGCAGAGCACCCCGTGGGCGAGGTCGCCGGCGGCCAGCGACGCGAGCTTGTTAACCGCTCCGCGCAGCTTGAAGGAGCCGGTGCTCTGCAGGCTCTCGGCCTTCAGCACGATCGGCATGGCGGCGCGCTCCTCCAGCGTCCGCGAGCCCACCGTCGGCGTCGGCCGGACCACGCCGGCGATCGCCTGACGCGCGCGCTCGATGTCGGCGATCGTCGGCTCACGGCGCGCGGGCTGGGGCTCACGGCGCGCGGCCGCCGGTGTTGTATCCGATTCAGTCGTCAATTGCCGCCACCGCGTCGATCTCGACCTGCGCGCCACGCGGCAACGCGGCAACCCCGACCGCCACACGTGCGGGCGGATCCTGGGCGAAGAACTCGCCGTAGACGTCGTTCACGGCTCCGAAGGCGCCCATGTCGGTCAGGTAGACGGTCGTGCGGACCACATCCTTGAGCGTGCCGCCCGCGGCCGCAAGCACCGCGCTCAGGTTCTCGAGCACCTGGCGAGCCTGCTCGGCCGGCGTCGTGCCGACGATCTCGCCCGTTTTCGGGTCGAGTGGCACCTGGCCCGAGCAGAACAGCAGCTCGCCGCTGCGGACGGCATGTACGTACGGTCCGATCGCAGCCGGTGCGTCCGGCGCGTTCACGCTCTTATGTGTCACGAGTTCTCCTGATCGATCTGGCCAGCCGGGGGATGCCGGCCATCCTGGTTACCTGGATCTGTATACGACCTATTCTGAGCCCATGAACCATCTCAGTGGGGAGACCTCCCCCTATCTGCTCCAGCACGCCGGTAATCCGGTCGACTGGTACCCGTGGGGCGAGGAAGCTCTGAGCCGTGCGCGAGAGCTGAACCGGCCGCTGCTGGTGTCGGTTGGCTACGCGGCCTGCCACTGGTGCCACGTGATGGCTCGGGAGTCGTTCGAGGACCCGCGCGTGGCGGCGCTGATGAACGAGGCGTTCGTCTGCGTGAAGGTCGACCGCGAGGAGCGGCCGGACATCGACGCGGTCTGCATGGACGCCTGTCAGGCGCTGAACGGCAGCGGCGGCTGGCCGCTGAACGTGTTCATGACCCCGTCGCAGGAGCCGTTCTTCGCCGGTACCTACTTCCCGCCGCACGGTCGCGCCGGGATGCCAAGCTGGGCGATGGTGGTCGAGGCGATCGGGCAAGCATGGCGCAGCGACCCCGAGCGGCTCGCCGGCCAGGCCGCCGAGATCGCCCGCGCCCTGGCCGAAGCCACCGAGCTAACCGCGGACGGCGCGACGCCGCTGCCGGAGACAGTGATCGCCGACTCGGTCGCGGCGCTCGCCTACGGCTTCGACGACGAGTACGGCGGCTGGGGTGGCGCGCCGAAGTTCCCGCCGCACTCCCGGATCGAGCTGCTGCTCGCCGCCGGCACGCCAGAGCCGGCGCTGCAGACGCTGCGGGGCATGGCCGCGGGCGGCATCTACGACCAGCTTGGCGGCGGCTTCCACCGCTACACGGTCGACGCGACCTGGACCGTGCCGCACTTCGAGAAGATGCTCTACGACAACGCCCTGCTGGCCCGCGCCTACCTGCACGGCTGGCAGGTGAGCGGCGAGCCCCGGCTGCGCGAGGTCTGCGAGCAGACGCTGGACTTCGTGCTGCGCGAGCTGCGCGGCCCGGAAGGCGGCTTCTGCACCTCGCTCGATGCGGACTCGGACGGCGGCGAGGGTCGCTACTACGTCTGGACCCCCGCCCAGGTCCGCGAGGCCCTGCTCGACCCCGAGCTGGCGGCCGGCGCGATCTCCTACTTCGGTGTCAGCGACGGCGGCAACTTCGACCACGGCACCAGCGTGCTCACCGCCCGCGGCAGCGCGGCGCCCCCAGCGCGGCTCGAGACGATCCGCGCGGCCCTGGCCGCCGCCCGCTCCCGGCGATCACGCCCGGCCCGTGACGAGAAGCGCCTGACCGGCATGAACGCGCTTATGCTGACGGCGCTGGCCGAGGCCGGCGCGGTCCTCGGACGCAGCGACTACGTCGAGGCGGCTCGCGTCTGCGCGGACTTCGTGCTCCAAGATCTGCGTGATTCCGAGGGCCATCTGCTGCGCAGCTACCGCGACGGGCACGCACACCTGGCCGGGCAGCTCGAGGACTACGCCTACCTACTGCAGGCACTGGTGGTGCTCTACGAGGCGACTTTCACGGAGCGCTACTACCTCGCGGCCGTCGAGCTCGCCGACGACCTGCTCGCCCGCTTCGCCGACCCGCGCGGCGGCGGGTTCTTTACGACCGCCGCCGAGCAGCCGGCGCTGGCCGGGCGTCGTAAGGACTCGCAGGACGCGCCACTGCCGTCTGCGAATGGCACCGCCGCGCTCGCGCTGCTGCGGCTCGCCCGCCTCTCCGGCGCTGCACGCTACACCGACGCGGCTGCCGGCGCGCTCGCGCTGCTGGGACCGATGGCCGCCCGCCAGCCGAGCGTGTTCGGCGAGGTGCTGCAGGCCCTCGACCTCTATCTCGCGCCCTCCCACGAGGTCGCCCTGGTCGGTGACAATGGCGCGGGCCCGCTGGCCCGCGCCTACCGGTCCCACCTGCGCCCACACGCGGTCCTGGCCGGATGTGCAGATGTGTCGGCACCGGGCGAGACCGGCCCTCGTACCGTCATCGCCGGCAGCGAAGCTGGGAAGGAAACCGCGCCTGGGGAGCGGTTTCCTTCCCAGCTTCCGGTGAAACACGCGGGCAGGACAACGATCGGTGAAACCGCAGCCGCCGGCGACGGGAGCGTCGTGCCGCTGCTGGCCGGCCGCACGGCGATCGACGGGCTGCCCACCGCCTACGTCTGCGAGCACTTCAACTGCAAGCTGCCGGTGACCGACGTCAGAGCGTTCCAGCAGCAGCTGGGTGATCTCGACGCCTGAGGCCCGGAGGGCCCTCGGAGGGGTGACGCCGGAGGGGTTTGCAGGGCCTTCTCGAGAAAATGGTTTAGCCGTCGTCAGCCCGGGTACTTATGGGTTGTCCCCTCTTCAGTACCAGTACCACGGGCCTTGCCAAACCTTCGGGTTAGGCAAGGCCCGTTATTTTTCTGGGGACCGGGGACGGCGCGAGCGCCGACCCCGGTCAGAGCTCCTGGAGGAAGCGATCAAGCTCCCAGCTGGTGACCTGGACGCGGTAGTCGTCCCACTCCTGGCGCTTGATCTCGATGAAGCGGTTGAACATGTGCTCGCCGAGCGCCCGCAGGACAAGCTCGGACCGCGCCGTCAGCTCGATCGCCTCGCCCAGCGTCTCGGGCAGCTGCTCGATGCCGAGCCGCTGGCGCTCCTCCGGCGAGAGGTGATAGAGGTTCTTCTCCATCGCGTCGGGTAGCTCGTAGCCACGCTCGATCCCCTCCAGGCCGGCCTGCAGCAGCACGGCGAAGGTGAGGTAGAAGTTGCAGGCGGAGTCGGGACAGCGGATCTCCATCCGGGTCGACCACTCGCTCTCGGCGTTGTCGACCGGCACGCGCACCATCGCGGAGCGGTTGCGGCGTGACCAGGCGACGTAGACCGGTGCCTCGTAGCCAGGCACCAAGCGCTTATAGGAGTTCGTCCATTGCGCGAAGATCGCCGAGATCTCGCGCGCGTGGCGGAGCTGGCCGGCGATGAACGCCCGGCCCACCGGTGAGAGCTCGTCGGGATCGTCGGCCTCGTAGAAGGCGTTGCGGCCGTCGCGCAGCAGCGCCTGATGCGTGTGCATCCCGGAGCCGTTTTGCTCGAGGATCGGCTTCGGCATGAAGGTCGCGTGAAAGCCGTACTTCATCGCGTATTCCTTGACCGTGATCCGGCAGGTCATGCAGTCGTCGGCCATCTTCATCGCGTCCGCGTAGTGCAGATCGATCTCGTGCTGGCTCGGGCCGACCTCGTGGTGCGAGAGCACCGTCGGGATGCCAAGCTGCTCGAGGCCGACCACGGTGTCGCGCCGTAGGTTCGAGGCGGCGTCGAGCGTGGTCAGGTCGAAGTAGCCGCCGTCGTCCAGGGTCTCGGGCGCGTTGGGGCTGCGAAAGTAGAAGTACTCGAGCTCGGGGGCGACGTAGAAGTGGTCGAACCCCATCGCCTCCGCACGCCGAACCGCGCGGCGCAGCACGTGCCGGGGATCACCCTCGTAGGGTCGACCCTCGGGCGTACGGATGTCGCAGAACAGCCGCACGCCGGAAAGGTCGTCCTCGACCCACGGCAACACCGCGAAGGTGCTGGCGTCCGGCACGGCCACCATGTCGGACTCCTCGATCGCGTTGAAGCCGGTGATCGACGAGCCGTCGAAGCCGATGCCGGCCTCGAACGCCCGGCCAAGCTCGTTGGCGTTGAGCGAGAAAGCCTTGAGCTGCCCCAAGATATCGGTGAACCAGAGTCGCACGAAGCGCACCCCGTGATCGCGTACGTAGGCGATCACGTCTTCGGGGGTGCTGGGTAGCGGCTCCGGCGTCGGGAGAATCGCAGTCATGTTGGCCGCAACGTTACTTGCTTGCCGCGCCGCTAGCTAGTGGGCGGTGGGTTCTCGAGCCAGCGTCGCGCCCACGCCTGCAGCTCGGACAGCGCCGACCGCAGGTCGGCTCCCATCGCCGTAAGCTCGTAGGAGACGCCAACCGGCGGGCCGGGCTCCACCGTTCGGTGGACGATCCCGTGTGCCTCGAGCTCCTTCAGGCGCTCGGACAGCAGGCGATCGGACACCCCCGGAACCGCCGCGGCAAGCTGCGAGAAGCGCTGCGGACCGTCCATCAGCGCCATGATCAGGACACCGGTCCAGCGCCGACCGATCAGCTCGATCGCCTTGTGGTAGGGCGAGCAGGGGTTGTTCATGCCCCTAGCATCGCGCACCGACCCGGAGGTCAATGCACGACGGTGGTGAGGACCGCGCCGTGGCTGCTCGTCGCCGCCACCAAGATCAGCAGCAGGGTTAGCAGGAATGCCCACAGCGCCAGTCGCTCGGGCTTGAAGCCGGCACGCTCGTGCGGTCGCAGGTCACGCTCGCGACGGCGCGCCGGGACGTAGTCACGTTCGGCGCCGCGACCGGTGATCACGACCGTGCGGCGGCCGTCGGAGCTCACCCGTGCAGTGGCCTCCGCCGGCGCCCAGCGATCATCCTGCGCCGCCACCGCGCTCTCGGTCTCGGAGGCCCACGGCTCAGAAGACCACTGCTCGTCCTCGATCGCCGGCGCAGCGGTCAGCTCGGACAGCCAGTACTCGTCACGCTGTGGCTCGGGCTCGCGCCGGAAGCGCGCAGTCGCCTCGCGTGGACGCGGAACCCGTCGGCGCGCCAGCGGCGCTTCCGACCACGTGATGTCCTCTTCCAGTAGCGCCCGTCGCCGGCCGTCGTAGCCAGCGGCGTCCTGAGCGAAGTCGTAGATAGTCACAATGCCTTTCTTTCAGACGCTTGCGGAGTTAGCTGACGGACTCGCGCTTGAAAGCTGCGCTACACGTGAACTCACGTGATTCGCCCCAACAACTTGGTTCCCCCGCTTCCCAACCGGCACCGGAATCGCCGGACTCAGGAACTCAGCTTGCATTAGTTGAGGGAACCTACCACAGGTCGTGGACGGAAGGTCGCGAGGTGGCGGGGAGGCACCGGGATGCAGTCGCTGTGCTTGGCGCTCGCCGCGAAGACTCGCAGCTCCGTCACGACTTTGTGCCGCGTTGGTGACGCCGTGTCGGCTATGCAAGCCTGCGCGACCATGGCGTTGATCGCGACGGTCAGGGATCCGGACGGGCGGCTCGTTGAGCTCACCGACGAGCGCTGGGAGCACATCCTCGACCGACACCGCGAGCTGCGCACGTTACAGAGCGAGATCATGCATGCCGTCACGAGCCCCACGCTGATCCGGGCAGGCCGCAAACCGAACGAGCGATGGTACTTCCTCGCCGACACTGGTCCGAGTCGATGGTTGCAGGCCGTCGTAGCCTATAGGGATGGGCGTTGGTTCATCGCCAGCGCGTTTCCGCGAAGGAGACTGCCATGAACGTCACGATCGGCCCCTACACCTTCGATAACAACGACTACGACAACGAGCCCGACGAAGTGGGCGGCGACGTGCTCTACCTGCACAAGGGCGACCCCAGCACCGCCGTTGACTGGGACGCCACTCCCGAGGGCCATGCGTTGCGCTTCGGACCGGGCGACGAGCTGATCGGCATCACGATCATCCACCCGCGCTACTGGCTAGCGCGCGACGGCCAGATCACGATCACCCTCCCCGGCCTCCCCGAGCCACTTCACGTCGACGCCGCCACACTCGCACCGGCGATCAAGCAAATCGCCTGACAGACGCAGCACTGTCATCCGGAGCTCCTGCAGACGCACGGGGCCGATCAGACGCACCCTCCGCCTGCCCTCGCCGCCCAATCTCGCAAAGTCTCCGCTTAATCATCGTGCCGCTTGCGGGACATCGCGGGTGTGGTCATGCGCCGTCTGAATTCGAAGACATAGCGATCGCATTGATCTGTTACGCATGGGTGACAAGTGTGTCAACTTTTAGTAGTAACAATGATCGGTACATCCGACACCAGTTTGGGGTACAGTCATCACATGGCATCCCCGGCCCTCAAGAGCTAGCAGCAGGAACGTGGTAAGCATCTGGATAGCCTGCTGGACGCCAAGAGGTTGCTGGGAGAATCAGTCCCGGAAGAGCACTGGAGCGCCGAGGCTCTCAACGGCGCGCTGATCCTCTATCTGGCTGCCGAGTTCCAAGGATTTGTGCGCGACTTCCACAAAATCATTTGCGCTACTCAACGAAGCGCGCAACGCCCTTGCGCACTCAGACAGCGCCAAGCTTGCCGCCCTTCGAGATGAGGGTCATCCATTCACGCTTGACACGTTCCGCAAATGGCGCGGAGACCTTGACATGCTGGCGGCTAACCTTGATGTTGTGACGTCGGGTTGGCTCGCCCAACTATTCAATCGTCAGCGCCCCTGGTGAGCGACATGGGAACTGCATCGAAGAATCGCATTGCTGATACGGAGCCGGTCAAGCGCGGGGACAGGGTAGCTGTTCTCTGGGGAATCGACGAGCTCATCGGGCCCGTCGAGGAGGTCTACGGCCCGCAGGGCTCCAGGCACGTGATGGTGCGTGTCCCGTTCCATGGCCCAGAAGGAGAGATCCTGCACGAGGAAAGTATCTCCTTCCCTATCGACGAGGTGCGTCTCGTCGAAGCCGCATAGGCAGCCCATGATCACGCATCCGCCTCACGAGCAGATCGCCTGGCCCTAGGGCGCGGTGCCGGGCGCTGGCTACCGGTTAGCGAAGCGCGCTGAGGCTGATAGCGATGCAGTTATCGGCGTCGATCCGCAGCACACCTGTCCGTGACGCCCAGTCAGTAGCTTCTTCGGTGTTGAAGAAGCGAGGCATCGGCGACAAATTCTGTACCGTCTCAGTAAACGCTGCGCCGAACTCTTGCGGCGTCTTGTATTTGCTGCGTCTCTCGTGTAGAGCGTCAAGTAGGACGAGACGCCTGGCGGCGATGCATCAACGTTTTTAACGATAGTAGGGTGGGGGAGCCGCAGGCTCCCCCACCCTGGGGTCAGCAGATATGGGAATAACAGGTACTAACTGTTGTTGGTGTTGATGATCAGTGCTTCTTCGCCTTCTTCGCCTTGGGGGCGTGGAGGGTGACCGTCTGGGTCGTGGTCGTCGTCTTACCGGCCGTGTTCGTGGCGGTGACGGTGACCTTCACCTTCAAGGACTTCTGCTTCGCCAGCAGCTTCTTGCCGGCAGCGGTCAGGTGGATCGTCAGCTTCTTCTTGCCACCTGGGCTGAGCGTGAAGCTGCTGGAGCCAACCGTGACCGTCTTCTTCTTCGCCTTCTTCCCGTGACCCGTGGTGGTCGTCGCCTGCAGCTTGACCTTGCCATGGGTCGTGGTCTGGCTGGAAGGCAGCGAGAGGCTCAGCGTGACCAGGCTGCTGCCAGCAGCCGGGTGCGGGCTGACCTTCGGTGCCGGCGGAACGGGCGTCGGCGGCGGGGTGGGCGTCGTGCCCGTGCCCGTATTGGTGTTGGTGTTGCCGCCGCCCGGCGGGTTCTGATTGTTCGCCGCCGCAACCGTCACCGTCTCGGAGATGGTCGCGGGCTGTCCGACCGCGGGGGTCAGTGTCAGCTTGACGGTATAGGTGCCAGCCGACGCGAACGAATGCGGATAGGTCGCCGAAGCGGTGTCAACGACGTCATGGTTACCAGCTCCTGTGCCATCGTCGAAGTCCCACTCGTAGTTGGTGACCTGGTCGTCGGTCGGCAGGCTCGAGGAGGAGGCGTCGAATGTCACCGACTCACCGGCCGTCGGCGCCGCCGGAGTGATCGTGAACGCCGGCGTTATCGTCCCCGCGGGCAAAACGTGGATCGCCCGCTGGAATTGCTGCGTGCCGAAGTCGTCGGTCAGATTCAGCGTCGCTGTGTAGTCCCCTGCGGTCGAGTAGGTCTGTTCGACAGTGGCGGTCGGCCAAGCAAATCCTCCTCCTAGGGAGCTTGTACCGAACGTGTTATTGAACGGCCCGGCGCTGTCTCCACCCGAAAGATCCCAGTTGTAGTCCCAGGGAGCGGCACCCTGCAGATCGATACCGCCGTCGGCGCTGCCGTCGAACTGCAGCTTGCTGCCGGCTGGCACCGAGATGGAGCCATCAGATGCCGGCGTAACCGCGGTGGTATCCCCGCTCGGGTCCACAGTCGAAACCGAGAAGCTCCCCGACGGCTGCGGGCACGTGGTCCAGTCGCTGGCGTAGCTAGCATCCGCGTTCTTAGGCGCGAACTCCACCAAGTAGTCGCCCTCGGCTCCTGTTTCACTTGCCAGCCGGCCCTGCGGGTTGGCCGGGTCAACCGGGTAGGCCTGACTCGTGTTCGTGTCGCTGCCGCCGGAGGTCAGATCTGGCTGCACAAGCGCGAAGATCGTGCCATTTGTCCCCGGCGACAGTGCGATGAACGAGGGGTAAGCCTCACTACTTCCGCTCACCTCGCCGCCACCCTGCAGGTTGCACGTCTCGCCCGCGCTCGCGTTGCCGATCATCGACAGCGAGTCGCCGTTCGAGTCGAAGACACGGATGCCGAGGCTGGCCGACGTATCGAGGTTGCCGCCAGTACTTTGGATTGGTGTCGCGAGCTGCCAGGCCGAGCCGTTGCCCGACGGATCCTCGATCTTCTCAGCCGATGGATCCGTCTGAGCAACCACGCCGGCGAACAGTCCGGACGGGAAGCTCGTGCCATTGCCGGAGAGCGGAATGACGCTGGGACCGAGCGCGCCCGCGCCGCGGGTCGCTCCATCCGGAAGCATGCCGTCCTCGGTTGTGGCGCCAACTTCCGTGCCGTATATGACATTGCTGACCGTCAACGCGCTGGTGGGTGTGGTGTCAAAGTTGCCGCGGGATGCTGGCGTCGAAGCGAGCGGGAAGATCGGGGTAGTCGTGGCCAGATTCTCGCTGACAGTCCCCAGTACGTCGGCGTTGCCACACTGCACTTCGCCATAGGGGTCACCGCCGCTCAATGCCGCGAACATCATCCCGTCCGGGTTGGCCGAGAACTCGTTAAGCGTGCGGCCGTCGTTGCTCGCGTAGCAGCCCGCGGGAGCCGCGGGGTTATCGATGCCGGCATAGTCGGTCCAGGTGCCATCGGCAGCGCCGGCGCTGGTGAACTTCTCGACCACGGGGCTCGTCGTGAAGGCGTTGCTGTCGACGGTGACGCCGCCGATGGCGACGTCGGCGTCCGCACCGGTGCCGAGCACCACGACGTTCGAGGGCGCGATGTCGTTATCCGGCGAGGGCTGCAGCAACTGGGTGGCAACGTCGGGGCCAAGCAGCTCGCCCGGTCCGCCAGAGCTATCGATGATGCTCGCATCGGTGGCTAGCGCGCCAGTGCCGCTGGTCGGCGGCGAGGCCAGGTCGGTGGTCCAGGCATCAAGGCGCTCGGCGGCCCAGATCGGCTGGCTGAGGGTCGAGTCGGGCGTATCGTCGGCGATCAGCACGTAGACCCGATCGTCGGCTTGGTCGACAGCGATCGCGGTCGCCTGACGGCCCTCATAGGTTGGGTTGGATGCAAGTGTGAAGGTCGTGGACGCGACTGGGCTAGGGTTGATCGCGCCGTCAGAACCGGTCTGAAACTCCTGGATGCGGTAAGTGAACGCGACCGTACTGGAAGTGTCGTCCGTGGGGCTGGTCGCTCCTCCGTAGACAGCGTCGTCCTCCTGGGGGGTGAGGTCGTCGAGCACGTAAATGTCGCTGACGTCGCTGGTCGGGTCGGTGTAGGTGCTCATGCCAACCGGGTAGACGAACTTACCGTCAGCCAAGCCGGTGGTGGTGGCCTGGGTCGAGGCGGTGTCGCTCGTCGCGAGGCTGTAGGTCGCGGCGGAGTCGAAGCCGCCGACGGGCTGTCCGACCTCGCCGTAGACGGGCACAGTCGGCGCTGAGGAGCTATCGGCACGAGCAGCAGACACCTGGGTGCCAGCCAGGGCGAGTGCTGCCAATGCGCCCGCTAAAGGTAACAGGGCTTTGGCAAAAGTCGGATGCGGTCTCATGGAATCCGACGTTACGGATCACCCACGCGGGCCTCAAGCAGTTTTACCGCCCGGAAACAGGCCGTCCCCGGCCGCGTACGCGGCCGGGGACGGACCTCCCTGCCTGTCGCAAGCCTTAGGCAGGCTTGCCGCTAGTTCTGGTCAATCTCGGATGTCACAAGCTGGCTGGCAACCGTCTGCACGGTGCCGGGCAGCGCGCTGTAGAAGCTCGGGATAACCGTTGAGCTCTGGCCTTCGCCGCTCGCAGTGCTGACCAGCCAGCCGAAGTAGGCGCTAGCCGCGGCGCCGACGCCGGTTGCCGTCTCACCGCTGTACTTAGCGGTGTAGTCGGGGTTCAAGACCGTAGAGCCGTTGTAGGTCTTCCAGGCAACGTCGTAGGTCAGCGTGCAGAGCGGGTACGCCCCACTGGTTGTCGGGTTCGCGGCGTGAACGCCGGTCCAGTCTGGCTCAGAAGTCGTCCCCGACGGCAGCGTGGCGCCGATGCTGGTCGGGCAGTTGCCCCGCGTGACGAGGTGGGTCGGCTCGGCGCCAGTAATCGTGCCGGTCGTCGCGGTGCCGTTGTTCTGGACATCCGCCCAGAATGTGGTGCCGTTGGTGCTGCTGTAGGCGGCAAAGCCATGGGAGGCAGCATCAGCGGTGTTCACGTAGCCGATCGAGCCAGCGGTGCCAGCCACGGCCGCAGCCTCGCCGCCGCTGCCTTGATCGTTGGTCTCGGTGCCGTTGTTGTCCCACTGGGTCTGGACGGCCGCGGGCCAGTCAACGTTGTCGTTGACATGGCTGCTCCAGGTGGTGCTGTCGATCTGGCTGAGGTACTGCTTGAACGCGAAAGAGGTGCCGGAGCCATCGGAGCGGACCTGGATGATCGGCCCGGCCGTGGTCGAGCAGCCCGAGACCGTGTCGCCGCCGCCGGCAGCGGTGACCGCGTCGGTCAGCAGCACGTTCCAACTGATGTTGTCTTGGAACGCCTCGTTGATGTCGTGGTTGAGGAAGACCGGCACCGTCGAGCCGGAAATCGTGCAGCCGGACGGCAGGTGCAGCACGAACGCCACCGGAGCATCAACCACCGGGACCGGCTCCGGGTTCGAGTCGGCCGCCGTAGCGGCGGCGCTCATCGCGCCGGGGCTAGGCGGGTCGTCGGTGCCGATGAAGGCATCGAGGAACGAGCCGTTCGACGACGAAGCCGGCGTGATTGCGGGGCTCGAGCCCTGCAACGCGAACTCGGTCAGGCCTGCGCCGCTGCCGGTGCCGCCCAAGAGATTGCCGAGGCTGTCGGTGTTGTAGTTGACCGTACCGAGCCCGTCAGTCGCATAGTCGGCGGTCCATGTCTGCTGCTGGATGCTGTTCTGCAACGTCGAGCCCGAGCCGAAGATCGTCGGCTGGGCCGCCGCCTGTGCTGCTCCTGGCACGGCAAAGGCAGCCCCTGCCAGGAACGTGGCTGCCACGCCGGCTACGCCAAGCGCCCGCGGCGGCAGTTGGAATTTAGGAAACATCTGGTATGATTCCTTCCCGTTCACAGTATGTGAACAACTGGGATTTATTCCGATGCTGTCCCGTTCGGAGCTGCGATGTGAGGGAAGTACAGTAGCTCCGGCGGGGTAGTACTATCGCCTCGCATCGGGACAGTTATCACGGTTGCCAGTCCCTTTGCTGTCTATCGGGGCCCGGCAACCCGCGACATCACCCAAAATAGCGGCGGCGCACTTTGGCGCACAGTGCATTTACAACACGGGAACAGCAGTCAAGCTGCAGCCGCAGATGCTCGCCGCTCGGCGGCAAAGCGGTAGCCACGGCCTTCATGGGTGTGGATGTAGCACCAGTCGGGCGAGATCATGCCGAGCTTGACCCGCAGCTTGCGCACGAAAACGTCGACGGCGCGATCCCCCCGTGCTAGCTTGCCGCCCCACGCTTGCCGATAGAGCTCCGCTCGCGAGAGCACCTGGTCCGGCGCCGCAGCAAACGCGGAGAGCAGCGCAAACTCACGCGCGGTGAGTGCCAGACTGCGGCCGCTGACCCGGCAGCACCAGGCGCTTAGATCAAGTTCAAGCTCGCCGGTCCGAAGCACCTTCGGCGCTGCCGGCACCGGCGGTGTGCTCGCTCGCCCGCGGTCACGCAGCGCCGCGTCGACGACGGCCAGCAGCTCGTCGGGGTCAATCGGCTTATTGAGCCAGTAGCGCACTCCGGCGCGCAGGCCGGCGGCGCGGTCACGGGGGCGAGCCGGACCGCTCACGACGATCGCCGCAGGCTCCTCCCAGTCGAGCGGCAGCCAGCGCTTCCAGTCGAAGCTGAGCGCGCGCGGGTCGAACAGCACGAGCTGCGGCCGGCGCGTGTGAATGAGCTGCAGCAGTTCCGGTCCCTTCAGATCCCGCCCGGCGGACACCTTGACCTGCCAGCCGGTGCGCGCAAGCCACCCAGCGACCTGCGCAGCAGCTTCACGTTCGTCGATCACCAGAGCCTGCCGGCCAGCGTAGGTCACCGGGCGCGCCCCGCGTGGCGGCTGTGCAGCACGCAGATCTACCGAGCGCAGGGTAAGGGAATCGCGCGACTCCCGAGGTCGTAGCGGATCTTTCAGTGTCGTGCTCATGATCGCCTCCTTCGCTGCCGCGAAGCCACGCGCGCAAAAGCAGGCCGGGGGTGCGGCCGCCGACGCGCGATGCCGGTTCCGATCAGCGCCACGGGCAGCACCAGCCCCAGCAGCCACGGCGTCAGCGGCTGCTGATCCTGGGCCGCCGCGTCAGCGCGCACATAGCCGGCCGCCGGAGCGTCGCGCCGATCGATCCGCAAACGGTGTGCTACCGCGTTGTGCACATGCTGGGTCGCGTGCTCGTGCTCTTGCTCGCGATCGGGGGCGATGACGTTCTCGGAAATCGGCGACTGCGCCTGCACCTCGGCTGTGCCCGAGGGCGGCGTCGGCCGCGCGGCCTGGGCGGTGGCTGGCGGCACGATGACGACGAACGGGAAGAACGTCGCAAGCTGCGTGTGCCCGGGCAGCGGCTGATAGTGGAGCACCTTTGTGGTGTGTGGAGCCGGAGCATGGACGGCGGGCACATGCGGAGCGAAGATCGAGGAAGGGCTGCCGCCAGGGCTCGAGCCCGCCGTATGAGCCAACGGCGCCACACCGCTAACTAGCTTCGCCGGCGGGCTTGTGAGCGGCACGGTCTGGCATGGCTGGGCAACGGTACCGGCCTGCACAGTCACCGGCAGCGAGAAGGACAGGCCCCCCGCCGCGACGGTCACGGTCGTGGTGCCGGCGTTGTAGGCGCAGAACAGGCCCGAGGACGAGTCAGCGATCGGCTTGCCGTTCGCGCCGAGCTTCACCGCAAGGTCGTTGGCCGAGGTCGAGTCGTGCTCGACGAAGTTACCGATGTCCGCCTGCGAGCTCGTGAACGTCACCTGTTCGGGGATCTGGTAGGCGCAGTTCGAGCCCTCGCAATCGAATGGCAGCGGGTCGTAGGGCTGCGCGCCACCGAACACGGAGTCTCCCGAAGACTGCGCTTCCCAGTCGACGCCGGACACCGGCCGACGGGCGAGCGCGTCGAACAGCGCCACCTCGCTGCGGCGCAGCAAAAGGCCGCCTTCGGCATCGAGCGCCAGCGAGCCGATGTTCGGAGTCGCCGTGGCAGTCACCGGCGCGACGTTCGTGGACGCATTGCGCCCAGCGGTGTCCACCGAGATCACGAGGAAAGCACTCGAGCCAAGCTCGTCCTGTGACAAATAGCCCGGCAGGGACACGACGTAGCCAAGCGTGCCCGAACCGTAGGCGGGGATCGACTGGTTGCCGTAGCTGACGGTTGCCTCGACGTTCGCCTGCGGGTAGTCGAACAGGTAGGCGGAGGCGCCACCCTGCACGAGGATTTGGCGCACCGTCGCGGCATCGGTGGCCTGGGTCGGCTGGGGGCTGCCGGAAGCCGGGAGCGAGAAGCCAAGTGCATCCGCGCCCGTCACCAGCGCGGGGACCTTCGCCTGCTTGGCAGCCGCAAGCGCACTCTGCAGCCAACTCTCCTGGGCGGAGCCGAGCCCGCCGGTCGAGAAGTCCAGCACGATCACCGCGACCGGACCGCCAGCTGAACCCTGCGACTCAAAGGCGTAGGCAGCGGTACCCGAAGGCGCCGGCGGCCAGCCGGCCGGCACCGTCCCCGCCGGCGCGTAGCTCGAAAGCGCGCTCGCGAAGGTCGACTCCGCGGCACCGGAGGCATCGAGGTCGGCGGAGGCGGCAAGGTGCACCGGCAGCGACGAAGGGCCGGAGCCAAGCAGCGCAGAGAAACGATCGAGCTCGGTGGAGAGCGTCGTGCCGGTCACCTGACCGGCCTCTGAGCTGAAGCGCCCGCCGGCGTAGAGGAAGCCACGGACGTTGGCAATCTGGCTGGCCTCCTGCAGCGCGTGGATCAGGTCGAGGTCGGGGCCGATGCCATCGTTGGCGCGGCTTGCGCAGGGTTCGATGCAGGCGGCGTCGCCAGCGAGCACGAAGCTCGCCTGTCCGCTGTCACTTGCGATCGCTGTGGTTGAGGCGTCGGAGACCGTCTGACCGGTCCCCCAGCGCTGCGCGCCGGCGGTCTCGGCGGTCGTAACGGCTCCTGAGCCATCCGCATCGCCGGTCTGGCCGCCAACCGCCAGACCCTCGCTGCCGTCGGCGGCGACCGCCAGCGCCAGCACCGGATCGGGGCTGAGTCCACCGTCGCTCTCGCCATCGGAGTTCGCGGACTCGCTCGGGTAGTCCTGATGCTCCATGTCCACCCAGCCGTTGTCGGTCTGCTCGAGCAGGTAGCCGGAGTCCGGCAGCGGGTCGGCTGGCACGATTGTCGTCTCGGAACTCGAGTAGGGCACATCGCCCCTGTACGGGCCGGAGACAAGCTCCTGGTCGAAGTTGGGGTTGAGGTAGCTGTCCTCCTCGGCCGAGAGCACCGCGCGCACTTGCCCCGAGCCGTCACGGTAGGCGGCAAGCGCCGAGACGTTCGCGGCGGGCAGTGGGTCGGCAGTAAGGTGCCAGGCGCCGGAAGCCGAATCGCGCTCGATCACCACCCCGGGACCGGCAGCAACGGCGCCACCGTCTGTCAGGCCCGCAACCTTCGAGAGCACCGTGTCCTCGGTGCTCGGCAGCGAGGCAAACAGCGCCGCGGCGCCGCTATCGACCTGCCAGCCTGATCCGTCGTCCACCGCCAGCCCGCCGGCCTCATGGGCGGAGCCGCCAGACCCCGTGATGTACCGGTATGTGGCAAGTGCCTCCGAGCCGGCAAAGCTGATCGAGGTGAAGTCCACGTGCATCAGCGCCACCGGCAAGGTGACCTGCTGCCAGGTCTTGTTGTACGCCAGCAGCAGGCCGTCCTTACCGACCGCATAGCCGTCCGAGGAACTGCCGGGCTCGAAGGCGATTGCGGTGAAGTTCTTCGTGCAGTTATAGGGCTTGGCCGGGTCCGACTCCCAGAGCTTGGTCGCCGCCTCGTAGACCCACATCGCGCAGTTATCGCCAACCGCGTAAGCGCGGTCCGGCTCCGGCCAGGCGACGCCGCGCAGCGTCGGGGTCTGAGCGACGCCAGCGCCGTTCAGCAGCGACTCCGGCTGCCAGCCGCTCTGCGCGGTGTAGCGGCCAACCTCGCCATCGAGACCGACGGCCAGCGCGCTCGATGAGGCGCTGCCAGCCGGCACGCCGGGCGCGGTCGCCACCGCCAGCAGCGGGTGCTCGAACGGCAGCGAGTCCGCGCGCAGCTCGCTGGCCTGAGGTGAGGTGGTCAGCGTGAACGCCTCGGAGCCGTTCGATTGGAAGCCGAGCTGCGGCGAGGCGAACGCCACAGCAGCCGTAGTTGTCGCCCCCGCGCCGCTGCCGGGATACTCGGCGAAGTTGCCGGAGGCGGAGAGCTCGAGCAGCGCGCTGTTATCAAGCCCGGTGACGATCCGCGAGCCAGAGTCAGTCTGCCCCGAGCCCGGCCAGGCAAACGAGCGATAGGTGGTTGGCAGCGACTGGCCGAGCGAGTGCGCGCACCAGCTCACCGTTGGGTAGCACCACGATGAGCTGACGGAGGCGTCCGACAGGTTCGGACTTGCGCCGCCCTGCCCGGAGACCGAGCCGGGGATGACCAGCTCTGAAACGTCGCGTTGGGTACCGGAGACGGTTGCTGAGAAGTCGACCCAGAGCCCTTGAGAGGTGACGGTCAGCATCTGCGCGCCCTGCGCGAGCGCGGCGACCTGAGGTGAGCCACCGGCCCCGCTGGGCGGTTGCGCCGAGCCAAGCAGCCAGTCGGACACCGGCTGCTGCACCCAGGAGTAACCGGAGGCATCACTTGAGGCGACGCGGCGGAAGAGATCAAGCTGCGTGCTCGAACCCGAGCCGGAGCTAGCCAGCAGCCAGCAGTTGTCAGGCGAGTCACCGCTGCCGGCTGCGCTGCCCGGGCCGCAGCGCAGCGCCAGCGGCGTGAAGCCAGCAGACTGGCCCGAGCCGAGCCCGATCGGCTCGCGGCTCCAGCTCCGGCTCGCGCCGCCGAAGTGCAGCACGCCGGGGTTGCCGGAGGCGCCGTCGTCGTAGGGGGCGATCAGCACGCCGGTGTGACCGCCGGACTCGTCGACCGGGGCGTACGGAATCGTAACCGGACGGTAGGCGCCTGGGTTCACAAGGCTCTCGCCGGACTGCAGCGCCGAGCCAGGCGTGGCAGCGAGGTAAGGGGAGCCGCCGGGGTTGCGCACGACCACGTTCTGCCCGGTGAGCAGCACAACCCCGCCAGCGGGGGTGGCCTCGGCGGCGAAGGTGCCGTATGTGCTCGGACCGGCGTTGCTGGCTGTCGCAAGGGCCGAGCCGTCGCTCCCATCCGGCAACGGCGCGATCTGCCACTGGCCGCTGTCCTCGCGCTTCAGCAGCACCCACTGGTCGGAGATCTGCTTGCCGCCGACGGTGGCCGGCACATCGCCGACGTAGCCGTAGGCCCAGGCCTCACCAGCACTTTCGACCGGCGAGGCACCAAACACCGTGGTACCGGTGGTGGGGATGCCGAGGTCCGGTTCGAGCTGGTCGGGGGCGGTGGTTTGCGGGGTGCTGGCGACGCTGGCACTCCTCCGGACGGCGGCGCGCGCGACGGCAAGCCCCAGCACGAGCAGCAGGGTCAGCGCCACCGGCAGCAGTCGTCGGCCGGCCCGGCGGATCGTGCTCATCGCGCCGCCTTCCTGTGCTTGACGGAGCGGTGGTGGAAGGTCACGCCCAGCGTGCGCGTCAGCGCCGTGTGGCCAGCGGCGGTGAAGCGCACGGCAAGGATCGCGTAGAGGCCATGGCGACCGGCGGCCAGTCTGCGGTAGCGGCGCGCAAGCGTGAGGCTGACCGTGCGGGTAGCACTGCCGCGAGCCCGCAGGCGCGCCTGCGCGACACGAGTCGCGCGGCGGCTGTGCAGCGGTGCCGTCGCGTTTAGCGTCAGCGTGCCGGCGCCGGGCAAGGCCAGCGACAGCTTCACCGAGCCGTTGGCAAGGGCTCGCGTAGAGAGCGACAGGCGCCAAGAGCTGGCGACGTGCGCGAGCGTCGGCAACGATGAGATCGTGGTGGTCGCCAGTGTGCTCACGCCCTGGTCGTAGGGCTCCAGGTAGACCTGGGAGGAGCCCGGATAGACATCGCCGTAGAACAGGTTCACGATGCCGGAGGCGAGCACCAGCGACCGATTATCCGCGCTAAACGCCAGCGCCTGCGCGCCAAGCCCGCCCGTACCGTTCTCAGGCGCGGAGCCGTCATAGGTGACGCTCGCGTTCTGCAGCGTGCCAGAGGCGACGTTCGCGACGTAGGTGTCGGTGACGTTGCTGTAAGTCACCGGGGGGCTGATCAGCGCCAGCGGCGTGAACTCGGTACGGGCGGTGTCGAACGCGACCTCGCTGCCATCCGGCGAGATCGCGATGTCGTAGATCGAGGCGATCTGCGCGCTGCTGGCCTCGTAGTCGTTGTCGACCGTCAGCGGCGTGACCTGCGGTGAGCTCGCGGCATCGTCGTCCACGCGAACCAGGTAGGCGTCAGCCGGAAACGGCACAAGCGACCCGCTGGCAGAGCCAAGCTCCTCGTAGTTGGTCCAGGCGACCCGCGTTGGCGCGTCAGCGATCACCGCTGCCTCGTTGCCGTTCGCCGACAGCGCCAACGGGTCGAAGGTCGGAATCTGCGAGCCCGCGACCACGACGCCGGGACCGATGTTCTCCTCTGTATTCACGTCCGCGAACTCAAGGCCAGCGCTAGCTAAAAGCCGCTTGGTAACAGCACCGGCGCCGTCGGCATAGCGCCGCCACAGCGGCTCGATCTCGGCCCCTCCGGGGTCGCTGCTGTTGCCGCCGCCAAAGGCATCCGCCACGTCCGTCAGGACATCCGTTGCTGACGGCACCTGGCTGAGAACCTCGGTGCCAAGCCAGGCGACAGTCGTGCCGTCGGCGGAGATTGCAGCGGTCGAGTCGGTGGGCGGGCGGGCCGTGCCGCTGATCCCGACACCTGGGCGAGCCGCACCGCCCGCAAGCGTCGTCGTTGAGGGATAGGCGCCACCGCCGGGAGTTGGCTGGCCGGCGGGGGTGACACTGATCACCGTGGTGGTTTTGGCCGTAACATCGCGCACTACCACCTGGCTGGGGTCGGTGGTAGTGCCGGTGCCCTCGATGTCCGAGGACGAGAGCAGTGTAAAGGCAACCTTGACGTCTCCGCCGCTGTCGGAGAGCGCTACCGCCGGTGCGGCCTGGGCGCCGGCAACCGCGAAGCTTTGACTCGAGCGGCCGCAGCTGCCGCCAAATGTGATGCCCGTCGTCGTGCCGTTCAGCGCGGCCACCAGCGTATAGGCGGCGCTGTCACTGGCCGACAGATCCATATCACGCACGTAGACCTCAGGGCAGCCCGCATCGGCGCTCGGCTCGTTGGCCGAGTCGAGGTCCGCGGTGGTGGTGAAGGCGACGTAGCGGCCATCGACGCTGATCGACGGGCCGGCGGCGTCTGGCGCCGAAAGCGCCGCCCCGTTACCGGTCTGGGTGCCGGCGACCAGCTCGACCGCGCCGGTTTGCAGGTTGCGCCGCCAGATGCCGGTGATGGCACCAAGCGTGCCCTGGAAGGCGACGTAGCCACCGCCCGCGGCGACCGCTGGCGAGGCTGCGGATGTGAACTGCTGATCGCTCGTGCCCGAGAGGAGCTGCGCGCTCATGTAGTCGGCGTGAGCGGGCGCGGCGGCGGCTAGCGCGAACAGCAGCAGGCCCAGCGCCACGGCGAAGCCGAGACGTGCCGCCGCGCTGGGGAGAGCTCGCCGGTAACTGCGTTGCGGGTGGTGGATCACGTATGCCATCGCTAGCGCACCTTCACTCGTAGGTGGACGGTCGTGCGGTTCCCAGCGTGATCCTGGACTTGGGCGGTGATCTTGTACGTGCCGCCGTGCCGGTAGCGGTGGCTGACGTTCGCCCGCCGCCGGATGCGCTTGCCGTCGCCGAAGCGGATCACGGTGCTCGCCGCCTTGACCCCGGAGTTCGGGTCGCTGACGGTGACCCGCACGCCACGACGCCGGTCGATCAGCCGCAGGCGCACCAGCGGCGGTGTGTGATCGATCTTCAGCGTCGCCACGTTCGACGCGGTCTGCTGGCCGTCGGCGTCAAGCGCGATCACCTGCACCCTGTGCTTGCCGGTGTCCAGCCCCAGTGCACCAAGCTGCTTGGAGACCGTGTTCGCGTCGCCGCTGATCGGCGCGAGCTCCACTGCCCCGGTGCCAGTTCCGGCATCGGTTGCCGCGGGGCCCGTGATGTTGCTGTAGCGCAGACGCCCATCGACGTAGAGGGCGTAGCTGACCGCCGCGTCGTCGGGCGCTGGCAGCCAGGAGACGCGCGCACCGGCGACGCGCTGACGCCAAGCCCCGGGCGCGCTCAACGTGAAGCTCTGCGGCGGCGCCTTCAGGTAGTCGGCGACAACCTCGACATCGCCAACCTCGCCCTGCATGAAGGCCACCAGCGCATCGCCGCTATCGCCGTCGCCAAGCTGCAGATCGCTGATCGGGCCGAGCACGTCGCCGGTGAGCTGGGCGCTCTGCAGCTGCCCGCCGGCGAAGCTCTCGCGCACGCCGACGTACGGCGCGGCGTCCTCGGTGGCGCCGGTCCAGACCGCGCTGCCGCCGCCGCTCGGGTCCGAGCTGGCGTACGCGCGCTCCCCGGCGCCAGAAGCAATAACCTGCGCGCCGGCGCTGTAGCTCGGGCTCCAGTCGAGCGCGCCGCCGGCCTGCGCGGCCACGGCTGTGCCGCCGTTCACGTTCGCGACGATCTGCGGCTCGCCAACCGTGCTGCCGGATGCGAAGTCACTCAGGTACGGAGCGATGCCGGCGGTTCCGGGCACCGCACAAGCCATGATCTGCGGCGCGGAAAGTGGTGAGCCAGCGCCGCCAGCAAGCCTGAACGCCGCGGTCCCGCCGATCGCCAGCGCCACGCTCGGCGCGTCGGCATCGACGTCAACCGGCTGGCCGTCGAGCGTCGAGGGGCTGAGCTGGATCGCGTTGCCGAGCGTGGTGCCGTAGATCCAGCGAGCGAAGATCCGCGCGTAGCCGGATGCGTCAACCTCCTGCCAGACCGCCACCGCACTGCCGTTACCGTCGGTCGAGGTCGCGATCTGCGGCGCGTTGTCGGCGGTCGGCGCCCGCATCGCGAGGTCCTGGTAGGCGTTCAGCGTCCCAACCCCGCTCCAGGCCCCACCCGTGGACTCGGCGGCGCGGACATCGATCACCTCGTCGCTGGCGTTGGTGTAAGCCCCAGTGCCGCATGCGCCGTTCAGCGAATTCTGAGTGTCGTATTCGGAGCACTGGTCGGTGACCACCCGGTAGACGACGTAGGCCTGGCCGTCGGGCTGCATCGCCAGCGACGGGTCGACGCCGCTGATGTCGGCGGTGTAGGGCTCCCCGACCGCGCTGTCAACCATGATCGGTGCGCTGAAGCTGGCCGCCCCCGGACCCAGCTCCGCGCTGTCGAGCGCGTACTGGGTGATGCCGCTGGAGGAGACGCCGTAGGCCTCTACCCAGACAACCATCAGCCGGCCGCCCAGGCCAGCGGCGATCGCTGGCTCGTTGGCGCCGTCCGCATCGTCCGGGTCGACCTCGATCGGGCTGCCGTAGCGGCCCAGGTCGACCGGCACGACAAACAAGTGGCTGACGCCGTCCACCAGCTTGCTGTAGAGCACGCCGCCGGTGCCGTCCTCGGCCAGCGCCGAGCCGTCAACCGCGGTGATGTCGTTCGCCGGCCCGGTCAGCACGCTCGGCGGCTGGATCGCAGCACTGGCGTTGGTGGTCAGCGCGCCGCCGAGCGAGCAGGCGGCAATCGCGACGGCAAGTGCCAGCCCGCGCAGGCGCGCACTCATCGGCGCAGCCCCCTGATCGCGGGACTGGGCCACCGCAGCGCCGCCTTCTTACGGGTGACGGCATGGGCATTCAGCTTCAGCCGGTTCGGCCAGCGCTTGACGTTCAGCTTCAACGTCAGCCGGTGATGACCGCTGGCCAGCAGCCGCTGGGGCGTACGGGCGACAAGCCGGCGGCCCCGATAGGCCAGGAGCTGCACGCGCGCACGGTTGCGCAGCCGGAACGAGAAGACCATCGTCGTCGTGCCGCGCTTCAGCTTGGCTTTCAGCTCGTAGGCAACGGGCTTCCCCTTCTTGGTCCTCGCCGGCGTGGTCGGGGTGTAGAGCGTGACCGTCTGCTGGTTCGCCAGCGAGTCGTCGTCCGGCGTGGTCGTGGAGTAGGTGCTGGGCGTAGCGTCGTCGCTGGGGCGGTAGCTGATGACGCCGGCGAAGTTCGAGTCGGTGTCCTGCTGATACTGAGTGCCATCGGTGTAGTGGAACAGCCAACCGCTCGACGAGGACACGCCGGTGTAGGTGGCGAGCCAGCAGTCGTTCGCGGCTGGGCAGACCATCGGCCCAGCATCACCGACGTCGGTTGGCTCGGTCGAAGACGTGTCTGTGGTGCTCGCACCCAGCGCGTCGGTCTCGGTCACGCAGCCACTCGAGCTCAGCAGGGCGACCTGCGCCTGCTCGTCGCCATTCTCACCGACCGCCAGCCAGGCGCTGCTCGCGCCCGGCAGCGCCGCGATCTCCCCGGCGGTCGATCCGTCGTTGGCGCCGTTACCGACGACGGTGCCCGCCGGCAGTGACGGGCAACTGCCCGAGTTGCCCGAGCCGGAGAGCGCCGGCAGGATCTGCGACCAACCTGAGGCGGTGCGCTCCAGCACCGTCAGCGCGGCAGGCTTGGAGCCCGTTGGCGTCGTCCTGGTCGGGTTGGCGACGCCCCAGAGCGCGCTGGCGCCGGCTGCCGCGCCGGCGGGCGCGTCGGTCGAGAGCGCTAGCGGCCCCAGCGCGTCCGGCAGCACGCCCGTGCCCTCGGCAGGCAGCACTTGGCCGCCGCCGAAGCTGTAGACGTCGCTGAAGGCGGCCTGGCCGGTGGCGATCGAGTGCAGCACCGCCGTGTGCGTCGTGCTCTCGCTCGGTAAGAGCACGTCGGCGGCGGTGATGCCCACCGACTCGTAGAGCTGTGAGCCGAACAGCGTCATGTCGGCGACCGCGTGATCCTCGCTCTCCTGCGTCGCGGTGACCGTGGAGCCGTCCCAGTGGAGCTGGAAGGCGCCGGGCGTGGAGCTGTTCGTGTCGTCGCCGCCGAACCAGCAGTCCGAGGCGCTCAGGCAGGCCGCCGCATCCATTTGCATGTAGGAGTCCGCCTGCCCCAGCGGCATCGCGTAGGAGCCGACGACCTGCCCGTCGAGGAAGTGGCAGAGCGAGATCGACTGCAGAGCGAGCGGAGATTCGGTGGCCCCGGTGTCCTGGCCGGCGCGCTGATCGGAGATCGTCCAGAACTCGTCGGGCCCGGCCCAGGCGATCCGGCCCTCCGCGCCGCCGCAGACGTTCGCCAGCTCGTGCCAGCTCACGCCGTTATAGGCGTAGATCCCGGACGGCACCACGCCACCCTCGGTCTCCGTGCCGCCAGTGATGATCAGGCCCCGGTTCGGGGACCAGAAGCTGATCTGACCGACCTCGCCCAGGGGGACCGCGTAGGGGGCGGGC